>OLQD01001955.1_pt1 | contig 15833 bp, 19 predicted proteins | sample 1672841 | NCBI WGS metagenome assembly OLQD01 (sample SAMEA3136729, study PRJEB25190) | human gut metagenome | biome: human gut; feature: human-associated habitat; material: faeces | place: Austria | collected 2013 | reverse complement strand
TATTCTCTGTGAGCGCTTAGCGAAAAGCCTTATACAGCCTTGTTTACAGCGGCAACAGCCTTGTCAACGGAAGTCTTATAGGAACTGAACTCAGACTTGAAGCCGGACAGGTCATTGTAAGCCGCGTCGATGAATACGCCGAGCATACCGTCAAGGTCGGAAGCCGCCTTTGTAAGCGAGGACTTCGCGGAGGAATACTCCGCCGGAGCGCCGGACATCATCTCGTCGTAGTTGGAAACTACCTGTGCATAGCCGGCAGCCTTCATAATGGCGGAGGTCTTATCGTTGTAGATAACGCCCATTACATCCGACTCATACTTGCTGCTCTTGAGGTCAGCAACGGAGTTCTTTACAGTGTTGAACTGAGAAGCCGCGTTGGAAGCCGCAGAAGCCGCATTGGACAGCATATCCGCATACTGGCGTGACTTATCGGAGCTGGTCTGGTTTCCGGTCTGGAGACTCTTGAAGCTGAGACCGCTCTTTGCCGCAGAGTTGAAGCTGCTGAGCTTGGAATCCGCAGTGGAAGTATACTTGCTGCCGGAATCGCTGGTGCCGGTCACATAGGTGTAGTAATCGGTATACAGGTCGTACAGCTTCTGGAGCGAGGAGTACGCGCTGGAAAGCTCGCTGCTGGAGGGCTTGGCGTTCTTCACCAGGCTGGAGACATTGCTCTTGCCGCCGGAAAGCACGCTGGTCATTCCGGAGGTGAACTTTGTCTTTGTAAATCCTGCGTCGATTGCATAGCTAGTAGCCTGAGAATAGAGGTGCAGCTTTCCGACCTCGGCGGAAACAGCCTCGAACGCGTCAAGTATCTTTTCGCGCTGTTTATCCTCGTTGGTAACAGTCGCGGAAGGCTTTGTGGAGACAACCGCCGGTTCCCTGGCAGTGACAGCGGGCTTCGGAGTGGTGGTAACAGCCGTACTTGCAGCAACTGCATTCGGTCTGGTTGTAACTGACGTATTAGGTCTGGTGGTTACAGCAGAAGTTGCTGCCGGTGATGAAGAAGTGTCAGAGGGTCTGCTGCTTTCAGCACCGGAAACTTCCGCAGTCGCGGGCTTGGCTGCTTCCTCAGTAGCCGCAGGCTCCGGCTGGCTCTCGTTCGTAACTATAGGGTTGACTTCCTCAGGAACGCTCGATACATCGGATACGTCAGAAACGTCTGGTACATCAGGCACATTTGCCTCTGCGTTTTCGTCCGCTTCAACGGGCGTATCAGGCACTGTGGAAGCCGTGGTAGGAGTTGCAGGCTGGCTCACCAGATCCTCAGACTTATTGGCCATGGAGGTCGCAACTATCAGCGCGATAACTCCGACGACAACCACAGCGGCTCCGATGACCGTCGGTATCGGGAATATGCCGAACAGCTTAGTCGGCTGCTTCTGGCTCTTTGCCGCTGAACCGGAAACATTCTTCTTGAGCGGCTTGATGTTCCATTTATTCGGAGAGCCGCAGTTCTTGCAGACGGCTTCCTTCTCGTACATATCCTGACCGCAGTTGCGGCAGTAAACAAGCTTGCCGAGATCAGCTCCGTCATTCTCAGAGCTTTCAGCGGCAGGCGCAGGCTCCGGTTCAGGGCGGCGGGGCTGTGTGAATTCTGGTTCAGTGTATGCAGGAGTTTCCGGCTCGGTGTACGCGGGGGCTTCCGGCTCGGTGTATGCGGGGGCTTCCGGCTCGGTGTACGCGGGGGCTTCCGGTTCGGTGTATGCAGGTGCTTCCGGCTCAGCGACCGCCGTGGGAGCGGGTGCGGTTATGTCAATATTGATATCATCGTAATTCTGCTCGAGCTGCATCGGCTCGTCAGGCTCTGCCATTTCACCGCCGTTTATTACCGGCAGACCGCTCTCTGAAAGAAACTGGGTCTCAGGCATTCCGGCTTCCATGCTGAAATCTTCGATGCGGCGGGATAAGGTGCCAAGATCCGGCTCCTGCGGAACGGACTCAGGCTGGGGTTCAGGCTCGGGAGCAGGCGCGCTTATTGCAGGCATATCGCTTGAGGTCGCGTTTAGATTGGCAAACTGCTGGTTGAGCGCTTCGATCTCACTGTTGAGATCTCCGCCGCCTAAACCGCCGATACCGCCAAGACCTCCGCCGAGGCCTCCCATATCATCAGAGCCGCCGCTCACATCGTAGCTGATATCTCCGCCCAAGCCGCTGTTATTGACGAAATTGTCTATTCTGGCGAGATCGCTGTCGGAAATTCCGCCGAACTCGCCGCCGAGCGGGTCGGTGTTGACCAGCGGAACCCCTGAGGAACCATTCGCGTTCAGCTTCATGCCACACTTTTCGCAGTGGTCGGTGGACTTCTGCATTCTCATGCCGCAGGTCGGGCAGAAAACAAGAGTACCCTCCTCGTTACCGATTGGCTGGATACCTGGCATTTCCCCGCTGGGCTGTTCACTAGCAGACTGCTCGTTTGCCTGAGCATCTTCGTTCTCTTCCTCTTCTTCCACTTCCGGCGGAACAGGCGTGCCGCACTCCATGCAGAATTGATAGCCGCGGATCAGTTTCTTGCCGCAGTTTTCACAATACATTATGTAATCCTCCCAAATGGATCGTAATACTCTCTGTAATCAAATCTGACGCAGACTTTGATGATAGAAATATCCAAATTAAGTATACTATACTGCCTAAAAAAAGTCAACTTACAAAACGCAAGATTGTTAAAATGAAATAATACGAACCCGGGGTTTTTGTGCATAATCATACCAAGAAATAACACCCTGCCGGACATAACCGGCAGGGCATTAAAAGCGTGTTGAAATGTAGTATCAGAGTATCGTTGAAAAATACAGACCGGCGAAAATCCCGGCTGCCGCCGCCATAACTCCGGTAACGGCGAGACATATCGCGATATGCGCGGCTGTGAAATAGCGGCGCTCCTTTTCGGGCTTCTGCGCGGAAGCCACCGGGACTTCATTATTAAATGACAGCAGATTTGCAGCGCTGTCCGGAGCCGCCTGAACATTCAAAGCGCCGCTGGCAGAGGTCTGTGCGACTGTGTGCTCCGCGCTGCTCTGCGGGATCACTCCAGGCGTGGGGACGCTGTACGCGGGCTGTTCGGTCAGCTCGGGTTTTACCTCACCGGCTGACTGCACCGTCTGGGAATTCACGGCAGATACAACAGGCGCAGCAGAAACCGTCTGAAGCTCCTGATGTGTCGCCGTAGCCTCCACAGGAGCAGAAGCCGCCGGAGCGGCGCTCAGGCTCTGCGTGGATACCGAACCGAAACCCGCGCCGCACCATGTGCAGAACAGGCTGTTATCATCATTTTTCTTGCCGCATTTTGGACAGAACATATGTATACTCCCTTTCATGAATCAGTCATTCGTGACCAGCAGACCTCCGCCGTTGCGGACGTAATCGAACAGGTACTGCTGCGCGATGCCCTCTATGCCGAGGGTGCATTCCGGCAGACCTCCGGGGTAGAACTGCGCCATTAGCCGCTTTACCCACACGTCCTTCGGGAAGGCGTCAAGCTTATGGAACGCGAACAGCAGCACGCAGTCCGCGACCTTATCGCCTACTCCGACTATAGTCTTGAGCTGCTCCCGCGCCTCCGCGAGCGGCAGCCTGTCGATTTCCGCGAAATCAACAGCACCGGAGTTCACCTTCTCCACCGCGTCGCATATGTAGCGCGCGCGGAATCCCGCCCGAAGCGGCGCGAGATCCTCCGGAGCTATCCCGGAAAGCTGCCGAGCCGTCGGGAATGCGTATCCCCCGCCCGCCGGAGTTCCGAAGCTCTCGCACAGCCGCCCGATTATCCCGGAGATTCGCGGAATATTGTTGTTCTGGCTGATAATAAAGCTGATGAGCGTTTCGAACGGCTCCTGCCGCAGAATGCGTATACCCGGCGAGAATTCGCAGGCTTTTTTCAGCGTTTCGTCCGCTGAAAGCGTTTCGATGTACGCGGAATAATCCGTGCCCAGGTCGAAATAGTTTTCCCAGAACGGGATATCCTGCTCGGATACGCCGTGCAGGGTGACTTCATCGCCGGACTGCGTTACAGTAAGGCTTCTGCCGCCGGCAATGCCGGAAAACGCGCCGTTTTCGTCCTCGCTCCAGCGAAAGCACTGACCGCACAGGAACGTCCGGCGGATATCAAAATTTTTATTTTGTATGGTGTAATTCATAGAAATTTTCGTAAACCCCTTGATTATTTGTCTTAATTATAATACAATAGGAGTATAATTTCAAGAGTATCCGCTGTATTTTCAGCGACTTTTCACCTTATTCACGCAAAAGGAAAGGACTTACAATGAGAGAAAGTATTCTGACGATACCGATAAACGAAGTGTTCGAGCCGCGGGAGGGCTGCCCCATCTGCGCCATGCGTAACACTGTCGAGCAGCATATCAGCGAGTACATAATGGGCGCCGCGATGATGGAGCCGGACGTCCGCATGGAAACTAACAGGCTTGGGTTCTGCCATACGCACTTCAACAGCCTGCTCAAGCAGAACAACCGCCTGTCGCTGGGGCTCATGCTCAACACTTACCTAGGTACGCTCCGCGGAGAGATATTCGAGAATAAAAGCATATTCTTCACAAAGGGAGCAAAGGCAAAGAAGTGCAGCGAAATAGAGAACACCTGCTTCGTGTGCAGCAAGGTAGACTGGGGCGTTGAACACATGCTGGAAACGGTATTCACGATGTTCCGCGAGGACGCGAAGTTCCGCAATCTGTATTCCACGCAGAAATACATCTGCATACCGCACTACAATCTGATAATGTCGCATGTTCCCTCAAAGCTGCCGAAAGCAGACCAGAAGGAATTCATCGCCGCCACCGACAAGCTTGTGGAAAACTACATCAAGGAGCTTAACAGCGACGTAAACGAGTTCTGCAACAGCTTCGACTACCGCAACGCCGGAAAGCTCCACAGCGAGGACATGGAGCACGTCAGAAGTTCCATCGAGCGCGCGATAGAATTCATAACCTCAAGGAAACCAGACGTTAAATAAAATCCGGAATCAAGCTGTTCTGCTTTGTGGGACGGATTTAAAATAACCGCCGAAGGCGGCACCGAAATTCCGAATTCCGAATTCATAATTCCGAATTAAAATAAGTGGGTGTTTAAATGGATATTTTAGCAATAGAAAGCAGCTGCGACGAGACCGCAGCCGCAGTAATACGCGATGGCAGGGAGATAATCTCCTCAGTCGTAGCAACGCAGATAGAGGAGCACAAGCTGTACGGCGGCGTAGTCCCCGAGATAGCCAGCCGCCGCCACTGCGAGAGCATAGTCGCGGTAGTTGACGAGGCGCTCCAGAAGGCGGGCATGAAAGCGCAGGACGTCGACGCGATAGCCGTAAGCTACGCACCGGGGCTTATCGGCGCGCTGCTGGTAGGAGTCAACTTTGCGAAGGGGCTTGCGCTGTCGCTGGATAAGCCGCTTATCCCGGTGCACCACATTCGCGGGCACATCGCGGCGAATTACCTGGCTCACCCGGAGCTTGAACCTCCGTACCTCTGCCTGGTGGCCTCCGGGTCTCACAGCCATATCGTGAAGGTCAACGACTGGACGGAGTTCGAAACGATAGGTCAGACTGTCGACGACGCCGCAGGCGAAGCCTTCGACAAGGCGGCGCGCGCTATGGGCTATCCCTACCCAGGCGGAGTCCACATCGACAAGGCGGCGCAGACCGGCGACCGTAAGAAATACCAGCTTCCGCACCCGCACACTGCAAATCCGTACGATTTCAGCTTCTCGGGGCTGAAAACCGCGGTCATAAATCTCATACACAACGCCAGGCAGAAGGGCGAGGAGATCGACGTCAACAGCCTTGCAGCGTGCTTCCAGTATACCGTTGCGGATATCCTCACGCAGAAGTTCATCGCGGCGGCGAAGGAGGGCGGCTACAAGACGCTGGCTCTCGCAGGCGGAGTTGCGGCGAATTCCGGGCTGCGGAGCATGCTCCAGCAGCGCGCGGACTACAACCGCATGAAGGTATACTACCCGCCGCTGGCCCTGTGCGGCGACAATGCGGCAATGATAGGCTGTCAGGCGTATTATGAGTACAAGGCGGGTCACATCGCCGGTTCTGACCTCAACGCCGTTGCGACCATGCGCCTCGACCGCGTAACATGGTAATTCAGTAGAAGGACGCGTCAGCATGAAAAACATAATTTTAATAGGAATGCCCGGCTGCGGCAAATCCACCATCGGAGTGCTGCTTGCAAAGGCAATGGGCTTCCGGTTCATAGACACTGATATCACTATCCAGAACCGCACGGGAATGCTCCTTCAGCAGATAATCGACCAGAAGGGGCTCGACTGGTTCTGCATTGAGGAGGAGCGGGCAATAATGTCCGTTGAGGAAAGCGGCGGCTGCGTTATCGCCACCGGCGGAAGCGCGGTGTATTCTCGCAGCGCGATGATGTACCTGAAGGAACACGGCTACGTATACTATCTCGCCCTTCCGGTGGAGCAGGTCGAGAAGCGCCTGCACAACATAAAGACCCGCGGCATAGCAATGCGCCCCGGGGATTCCATCGAGGACGTTTTCCGCAGGCGCCGCGCGCTTTACGAGGAGTACGCTGACATCACCGTTGACTGCGCCGGCAAATCCATCGAGGAAATAGTTGAGGAGATAGTCGGCGAGCATTCCCTTATTGCGGGAAAGTGACCGTTTTGCTTTGACGAAAGGAGCGGAAATGGAGGAAAACACGATAGGGATAATTCCCGGGGACATGTCGAAAATGCCCGGATTCAAAAGAGTCTGCATGAAGCTTGGCGCGATGATGATAATTATTTTCGTATCCCGTGGACTGGAAACCGTGCTGCTGTCGGCGGCGGTGAATCTCGGAATGTTCGACGGAATGGATCCGAATATGTCGTATCTGCTTCAGACCGTGGTGAGCTTCCTGTTTCTGTACATCATTCCCATTGTCTGCGCGGCTGCGCTTCTGAAGCCTTCTGGAATGTGCGCGAAGGTCTACAGGAAGCCGCAGTTCTTTGGCAGCGCCATGGGAATGTTCCCCGCGTTCTACGGGCTGTCGCTGTTTGTGAATCTACTGACCATGCTGGTTTCAAAGCTGTTCGAAAACACCGATCTGTACAAATCTTTCAACACGGTGAACGACCTTGCGCCGGACAATCTGTTCTGCGCCGGGGTTCTGCTGTTTCAGCTCGTGATAATCGCACCGCTGTTTGAGGAATTCTGGTTCCGGGGAATCGTCCTGGAGTCGCTCAGACCCTACGGAAACGGTTTCGCGATATTCGTTTCCGGAATATTGTTCGGCATGACCCACGCGAATTTCAGCCAGTTCTTCTATGCTACGGTTCTTGGAATATGCCTCGGATATATCGCGGTTTCCACAAATTCCATCGTGACGACCACGATAATGCACGCGATGTTCAACGGAATTTCCGGGCTGCTGCTTCTGTTCATCCCATTTGACGACGTAGGAGACTACCTCCTTGCAAAGGAACGCGGCATGGAAGGCGTACAGACCCCTGCAGTCGTATGCTACCTGATATTCTGCTTCTTCGTGATAATGCTCATGATAATCGGAGTTCTGATGGCTATTGTGAAGCTGCGGAAGATAAAGCGCTACAAAGTCCCGAAGATGTGGGACGTCCCGGCTTCAAAGCGCTGGGGAGTATTTTTCACCCGCGCGACCGTTATAATCGCGCTCGTGCTCGCCGCGGATACGTTTACGTTCCAGTTTGCGGCACGCGGAGTGCTGAAGCTCATGAATCTGGTCACAGGACAATAATTTCACGCCCCGGAGCCGTCTCCGGGGTTTTTTGTGTGATATCACCAAACAAATTTTCTTTGGTTATCAAAAACATACAATTTTCTTAAAATTGAGAGTTACGCATTGACAGAATCAAAATCGCATGATACAATTAAAGAAAAGCAATAATTGTCAACGGAGGTGTTCATATGAAAAAAACAAGAACCTATATTTTTGACGCACTTGTAAACCTGATCGCACAATCGGTGCTGTTCTTTATAGGAATGTTCGTGTGGATCAATCCGGTATACGAAGTTATATGGGCGCTTGCCGCCGCCGGATTTGCGGCGTTCCTGGCATTCATGGAGCGCGGCGCTGAGAAACGGAGCGGCGCGGATTTCCGGCACTATCTTATGTTTTCGGTGCTGCCGGTGAATATTATCGCGCTGATAGTCGCGGCAGTCCGCGGCGCTGCGGAGTACAAAACATGGAGCTCGGGAACGCTTATCTACGTTTATAATCCGTTATACCCTATAGGCATCGCGGTCGGAACCATCTGGATAACGTTAGCGTTCATCGCCATAAACCGCCTTACCCGCAGGGAGGCTTAGAGCATGTCTCAATTCGGTGTTTGTGCATTCGACTGGTTGATCTGACAACATATGCTTTTTCGCCGTCAGGCTATTATGGTCTATTCCGAATTCCGGAGCAGTCATCCGCAGTATATTGCGAACACTCAACAAGATGTTGTTAATATTTCGTCAATCTTCGCATATGATGTGTCGGGAGCTTTGCTCCCGATTTTTTTGTGCAAAAGGGAGAGAAGTTTTCCACATTTTCAACGGTGAAAATAGTTGAAAGTACGGTTAAAACTGTTGAATGGTTGATTATTTCGACAGATTTTTCAACAGAAACGTTGAAAAACAGGCTTATCCCGCATGAAAACTAGTCCGGCAAAGTTGAAAACTATGTTAAAACCGTGGAAAACTTATTCTGGAAATTCCCTTGATTTTACCGCGCCATGTCATGAAAAAATCGCGGAAATATGGAGAAAATCCGCGTTTACCCCTTGACAAAGCCGCATCCACATGATATAATATTAACGTTGCTGTAAAGCGTTTTTACCTGACACCTGAATGAAAGTGAGCAATTAAACACCGATGGAACGCAGCCTTGATTTTGTGATACTGCTTGATATCTACGGCGAGCTGCTGGCGAATTCCCAGCGCGAAGCCCTGGATATGCGGTATAACGCAGACCTCTCCCTGGCGGAGATTGCCGAAGAAATGGGCGGAGTTACAAGGCAGAGCGTGGTTTCCGCGATAAAAAAGGGCGAGCAGCGCCTGGAAGAACTGGAGCAGAAGCTTGGCTTCGCGGCAAGGCTCAGAACTCTTTCGGTGGAGCTGGACCAGGCGTCAGAACTTGTTTCATTAATGAAGCAGGAAAACAGCGACCAGCGCCTTGAAAGGCTCGGCGGGATACTATCAGATATCCGGCGCGGCCTGTGAGGCATTCCCAAAAGAACGACTTCCGAATTATAAAGGGGTGAGTACATGGCTTTTGAAGGACTTTCCGGCAAGCTGAACAATGTTTTCGGCAAGCTCAAGGGACGCGGCAAGCTCAACGAAAAGGATATCAAGGACGCTATGCGTGAGGTTCGCATGGCGCTGCTGGACGCGGACGTAAACTACAAGGTCGCTAAGGACTTCGTGGCGAAGGTCAGCGAGAAGGCGGTCGGCGAGAAGGTCATGGACAGCCTTACTCCTGCGCAGCAGGTCATCGACATAGTTCACCGTGAGCTTATCGAGCTGATGGGCAACACCACAGCGAAGCTCAACTTCCCTTCAAAGCCGCCGTGCGTTATCATGATGTGCGGTTTACAGGGCGCCGGTAAAACCACCCACTGTGCAAAGCTCGCAAAGCACCTCATCGCGCAGAATCACCGCCCGCTGCTGGTAGCATGCGATATCTACCGACCCGCGGCTATCGACCAGTTGAAAATAGTTGGCGAAAAGGCAGGCGCACACGTGTTCGAAATGGGTCAGACCGACCCGGTGAAGATCGCTAAGGAAGGTATCAGGTACGCGAAGGACAACGGCTTCGACATTGTTCTGCTGGATACCGCCGGACGTCTCCACATCGACGAAACGCTGATGGACGAGCTACGCAACATAAAGCGCGAGACAAATCCGAGCGAGATACTCCTCGTTGTCGACTCCATGACCGGTCAGGACGCGGTGAACGTCGCACAGAGCTTTAATGAAGCCCTCGACATCACGGGGGTTATCCTCACCAAGCTGGACGGCGACACCAGAGGCGGTGCCGCTCTGACAGTCCTGGCGATAACCGGCAAGCCGATAAAATTCGCGGGCATAGGCGAAAAGCTCGACGATATCGAGCCGTTCCACCCGGACAGAATGGCGAGCCGAATCCTCGGCATGGGCGATGTGCTGACCCTCATCGACAAGGCGAAGAACACCATTGATGAGAAGGCAGCCGCCAAGACCATGCAGAAGATGCAGGAAAACAAATTCGACCTGAACGACCTGTACACACAGTTCGAACAAATAGAGAAGATGGGAAGCATTCACTCCCTGCTGAAGATGATCCCCGGAGTTGCCGGAAAGGTAAAGGAAGAGGACATCGACGAGAAGAAGATGCCCCGCACAAAGGCGATAATCTCCTCTATGACGCCGAAGGAGCGCGAAAAGCCCTCCATCATCGACGCAAAGCGCAAACGCCGTATCGCGGCTGGCAGCGGCACAAGGGTCGAGGACGTCAACCAGCTTCTCAGACAGTTCGAGCAGATGCAGAAAATGATGAAGCAGATGGGTCTTGCAGGCAAGGGTAAGGGCAAGAAAATGCGCATTCCCATGAACATGATGAAGCAGATGGGCAACATGGGCGGCCCCGGCGGATTCCCAATGTAAGTAAACAGCGGCTTTGCCGTTGAAATAAAACGATATTGCCCGAAAAGGGCGGAGCTGATATGATTTCACTGCGCTTAACGCGCATGATGAATATATCAATGCTGAAAGGAGAAAATAAAATGGCAGTTAAGATCAGACTCAGAAGAATGGGCGCAAAGAAGGCTCCCTTCTACCGTGTAGTTGTAGCTGATTCCCGTTACCCCAGAGATGGCCGTTTCATCGAGGAGATCGGCACTTATGATCCTACCAAGGAGCCGGCTCTCGTAAACATCGACACAGCTAAGGCTGACGAGTGGATCAAGAAGGGCGCACAGCCCACTGATACTGTTAAGAGACTTCTCAAGAAGTAATCACGGCAGTAACGCGGGCGTCGCAGCCCGTTAAGAACGCACCGGGGATTTCCCCTTTATCCCACAGGAGGGACTATATATGAAAGAGCTTCTGGTAACTATCGCCTCTGCGCTTGTAGAGGACAAATCGGCAGTCCAGGTAACTGTTGACGAGCCGGACGCCGAGGGCGTTGTCGTTTACCACCTCCATGTTGCACAGGAGGATATGGGCAGAGTCATCGGCAAGCAGGGCAGGATCGCAAAGGCTATAAGAGTCGTAATGCGTGCCGGTGCTTCCCGTGTGGATCAGAAAATAATGGTAGAGATAGACTGATAGTTCAGTGAATAAATCATCACCCCGTACAGATAATAGTATGGGGTGATTTTTTTGCGTATAAATAAAAAATGCTTCAATGCGCTCACAGGTATAGCCGTGGGGATATGCAACGGTTTTTTCGGCTCGGGCGGTGGAATGATAGCAGTGCCTATGCTTGAAAAAGGCGGCAGTGAGGCGAAAAAAGCTCACGCCACGTCCATTGCTATAACGCTTCCATTGTCTATTATAAGCGGACTTGTATATTTCAAGGGCGGAAGTCTTGATTTTTCTCAGGCAGTGAAATTCATACCCCTTGGTCTAGCAGGTGCGGCAGTGGGTGCAATGCTCATGAAAAAGCTTTCAAACAGCCTGCTAAAACGCATTTTCGGCGCACTTATGATAATTGCAGGCGTGAGGATATTTATGAAATAGGGTGATATTACGGCTTGGTATACCATATGTGCGGTGGCTTTTCTCACCGGTATCTTTGCCTCCATGGGTCTTGGCGGCGGAATGGTGCTTATCGTTTATCTGACGGTCTTTGCGGGATTTTCTCAGATAGCGGCGCAGGGGATAAACCTTGTGTTTTTTATCCCTATCGCAATAATAAGCCTTGTGCTTCACACGAAAAACAAGCTTGTGGAATGGAAAAAAGCCGTTCCCGCAGTTTTGTGGGGAACGGCCGCTGTTATTATATCAGCATGGCTTGCAAACAGGATAGAGCAAAGCCTGCTTTCAAAAGCTTTCGGTATTTTCCTTATCCTAATGGGACTGAAAGAGTTATTTTTCAAGAGTGAAAAGCACAAGTTCAAAAGGGTCTGAGAAACGCTGTGTCCAGCCGCTGTTGCCTACTCCCCTTGACACCACAAGGGTTGTATCGTTCACGTCGTAAGTGCCGTCGGTGTATTTCGGGAACAGACCCTGACCAGGTGCATAAAGACCATTCACAAAGGGAAGCCTTATAAGTCCGCCATGTGCGTGACCTGTGAAGTCGATATCGATATGCGTTCCATACTGCACTGCGGTCTTGCTGAAATAGTTGCAATCCTCGGGATAGTGATTTAGCAGTATGACAAAATCCTCTGTGACCTGAGAAAAAGCCTCGCTGTCATTTTCCATATTGTCAAAGCCCAACAGGCTTATAGTATCACCATTTCGTGTAAGTGTGGTATGCTCGTTGTAGAGGACGTTTACGCCATAGCTTTCACAGCCTGAAACAAACTGTTCCCTTTCCTCCTGAGAAAGATTGTATTCATGGTTGCCCATAACAAGATAGACAGGACATATGTCAGGAAGCTTTTTCATAAGCTCCAGCGAGCGGTCAACATCGTGGAAGATCTGGTCTACGCTGTCCCCTGTAACAAAGGTATAGTCAGGCTTGCAGTCTTTGACCTTTTTCGTCAGCCTATCTATATAGCCCTTGCCCCACTCGTTGTGGAAGTCAGATATCTGAACTATCTTACAGCCCTCGAAGCCCTCAGGCAAGTTGTCAAAATGTGCTGACAGCTTTTTGACCTCGATATAGGTATTAGACCACACGAAATCGGCTAATACCATTACCGCAAGCACTATTATCACTATGATGATATTTCTTTTCTGCTTTTTAGTCAGCCTGCTTTGCTTTTTTTCTTCTGTATTCAAGATAGCCCTCCAAAATTATCGTTGCGGCAACTGTATCTACAACAGCCTTTCTTGCCTTTCCCCTGACGTTTGTTTCGTTAAGGATATTGTGTGCTGTGACAGTTGTGGAACGCTCGTCCCACATTCTCACCGGCAGGTCGGTACGCTCTTTCAAAAGCTCGGCAAATGCTCTGCACTTCTCTGCTCTCGGGCCTTCCGTGCCGTTCATGTTTATAGGCAGACCTACTATTATCTCACCTGCACCGTATTCAGCCGCCGTCTGAGCCGCCTTATCTGCAAGCCTTTCGGCGTTTCTCTCAGGAACAGTGCCGATAGGAGAAGCAAGAAACTCAGAGCGGTCGCTTATTGCGAAGCCTGTTCTTGCGTCGCCATAATCTATTGCCATTATTTTCATTTTGTGCACCTCTATATCAAGACTTTTCTTATCATTATATCATAACACTGTCTGTAAAACAAGTCCTAAAGCAGGATTTTGGGAATTAAACTGCAAAAGACGCAATGTAGAAGAGCTCTCTGCATACCATTTGCTTAAAAAAGTAAAATAGTTCCTTAAATACTGTGATTATTTGTGCATTATGGTTATTGATTTTTACTTTTAATTATGTTATAATGCTTTATTATCAGAGGGTATGCACAAATGTCAGGGTTAAGTTTTGTGCAAAATTATATTATATAAGAATTGGAAAGGAAAAAAGAAAAATGAAGAAATTTTTATCAGTAGCAATGTCTGCTATCATCGCCTGCGCTTCAATATTCTCATGCACACTGACAGCTTTTGCCGAAAACGCAGAAACAGAAGACGTTACTATCGACTGCTCTTCCGCAGAGACTTGTAGCAATTGGAAACAGTCTATCACTGTCGATCAGGCAACTTTCAACGCAACAAGGCTTACAAAGGATTCAGAGATAATCGTCACATTCAAGAGCGAGGAAATAAACGAAAAGGCAGGAAACAAATACAATGCTGAGCTTATTTTCCAGAGCTGGGACAACACCACTACATCAGCCGCTCAGGACGGTGCGGTATGGGCAAAGATAGCACCTGTGAAGTTTGACGATTCATCAGCTACATATGATTTTGAATCTATCGCAACTGCATACGGCACGGACGATTTCAGTCAGGTATACAACATCATAATCGGTGCGACTGACAGGGCAAAGATAACAGTAACAGGCATAACGGTAACGAACTGCAAGACAAAGACTTATGCAGAAAAGGAAGAAAAAGACTCAAAGGGAACAAACCCTATTATCATAGTTATTGCGGTCATCGCAGGAATTGCTATCGCAGTTGTGGTAATTGTGATAATCATGAACAAGAAGTCAAGCGAAGCCTTTGACGTAAGCACCGGCAAGTTCGTAGACAAGAAAAATCTTTTTGATGAGCCTAAGAACGATGAGGACGAGAAGAAATAAAAAATAACGCTATCAGCAGGAGAACGAGCAGTTCGTTCTCCTGCTTTTTTTATACCAGAAATATTGACTTATAGACGGAGTTATGGTATTATATTAAAAGGTATATTTAATAATTGGAGGCTATATAAAATGTCAATATTTAAACTTGATCCAGCATTTAAGGACTACATCTGGGGCGGCACCAGACTTAGAGATGAGTACGGCAAAAAGTGCGATTATGATAAGGTCGCAGAGAGCTGGGAGCTTTCTTGTCATAAGGACGGTCCAAGCGTTGTGGCTGACGGTGAATACAAGGGTCTGACACTCAATGAGTATATCGAAAAGGCAGGCAAGGGCGTTCTTGGCAAGAACTGCGAAAGATTCGAGAACTTCCCTATCCTTATTAAGCTCATTGACGCTAAGGACAATCTTTCTGTACAGGTACACCCTGACAACGATTATGCAATGAGAGTTGAAGGCGAATACGGCAAGACAGAAATGTGGTATGTTGTTGACTGTGACGAGGGTGCAACTCTTCTCTACGGTTTCAAGCACGAGATAACAAAGGAAGAATTTGCTAGAAGGATCGCTGACAACACGCTGCTTGAAGTAACAAACGCTGTACCTGTTAAGAAGGGCGACGTTTTCTTCATCAAGTCAGGCACTCTCCATGCTATCGGCAAGGGTATCCTTATTGCTGAGATACAGCAGAACTCAAACACTACATACAGAATTTATGACTATGGCAGAGTTGGCAAGGACGGCAAGCCTAGAGAGCTTCACGTTAACAAGGCTCTTGACGTAACAAAGCTTGCTCCTGCTGAGCAGTATCCTGAGACACCTGTTGAGAAGAAGGACGGCTATGACATAAAGCTTCTTTCAAAATGCGAATACTTCACAACATACAGGGTGAACGTTGAAACAAAGGCTGAGCTTGACGCTGACGAAAACAGCTTCAACAGTATTCTCGTTCTCGAGGGCGAGCCTGTTATCAGCGGTGGCGAAACTGTTTCTGCAAAGAAGGGCGAAAGCGTATTCATTTCAGCAGGCACAGGCAAGTATACTGTTGAAGGCAAATGCACATTCGTGCTTACAAAGATAGACTAAGGTGAGATAAATGCTTAAACTTGACCTGAAAAAGGAGATAGGTGAGCTTGGCGCACTTGTGATCGCTTTTATTATCGGATTTGTGGCAAGCTCATTTTGGATAGGTCTTATCAGCTTTGTGGTGCTGGAGCTTGTGTATCTTCTGGTATATAACGCCATAGCAAAAAAGGCTGAAGCCCAAAAGCCAAAAGAGGAAAAGGAAGAGATAAACTTTCACGAATATGACGATGACACTGAGAGCGATAACGCTCAGTAAGCTCAGAAAATAAAAGGGAGAAATTATTATGAAGTATTACATTGGTATTGATCTTGGCGGCACTAACATCAAAGCAGGTGTTGTAAATGAAGAATTTGAGATAATCGCAAAGGCTACCTGCAAGACCAATCTGCCAAGACCTGCGGAAGAGATCTGCGAGGATATGGCTAAGATCGCTTT
>OLQD01001948.1_pt1 | contig 15853 bp, 19 predicted proteins | sample 1672841 | NCBI WGS metagenome assembly OLQD01 (sample SAMEA3136729, study PRJEB25190) | human gut metagenome | biome: human gut; feature: human-associated habitat; material: faeces | place: Austria | collected 2013 | reverse complement strand
AATGGGATCTGAATGTAGAATCAGGAGTGTAAAGCGCATGACTCTTAGAGAAAAACTAATCGTATTAAGGGATAAAGCCGGAATAACGCAAATGTCGCTGGCTCATCAGCTCGGCGTGTCCAGGCAGGCGGTTACCAGATGGGAAAGCGGAGACACAGCGCCGTCTATGGACAAGCTGAAGGAACTGGCGAAGATCTACGACGTATCGCTGGATTGGCTGTGCAGCGATGCTGATGAAATGGAAGGACGAGACAAACAACCAACAAAAAAGCAAGAAGCAACCGAAATAAATGAAGATAAACAACAGAGTGCTGTTCAAAATAAGAGTAGACAAAAGAAAGTGGGCATCGTTGTTGTAATCATAATTTTTGGAATGCTATTGCTTGGGTGGCTGTTTTATCAGAAAGAAAAGGCCGCAAGACCGATGGAAGATATGACGAGCAAAACGATTGAACCGGAGGAAAGCGAGAATACAGAGTCTTTTGATTTTGGGTGGTAAAAAGGAGAGTGTATATGATTATGGTCAATAAAAGTAGATGCGTATGCATTGTTTTGGTGATGCTCATTGTGGCGAGTAGCCTATGCGTTCCTGCATACGCATATGAGAAGGATAATACATCCGTATTTACTGTAGATGCAAGACGGGCATCTGGTCGTATCAACATAAAGGTCTCTGCTGGTAAGATTGGAAAAGCATCAACCTCTTTCCCACTTGAAAAAGGGGATATAGTAGAGATTAAAGCATCTTACGCACCTGCGGATGTTAGCTTTAATGTAGGTTTGATTGCTCCAGATGGGCAGTTCTACTACGATACTGTTTCAGATGGAAAAATTGATGAAAAAATTGAAGTAAGCCAGCACGGTTATTATACGCTGACAATCGAAAACACATCAGATTTTGATGTTACAATAAATGGATATGTAAATTACTGAAATGCAGCACGAAATAGGTCTTTATTAAAGGTGGCCACTTTATAAAGATATTTTGAAAGTGCCGATGTTGGTGCTTTCACCAGTGAGCATTGAAAGTGCCCGGGACGCGTTTAATGCTGCTGGAGAACGTAGACCCCATGGGAAAGTAGCTACTTGCGTGGATCTCAGAGGACAATTATGGGAATGCTAACAAAAGGAAAGGAGCGCTTGAAACAATGAAAGAAAGAAAAACGATGCGTTTGGCCTCGCTGCTGCTCGTATGTGCTCTGCTGTGTGGTATGCTGGCTACATTTGCCTCTGCTGCAGGTGCACCTCGTGCAACTTATCTTCTGAACGTTACAACGAGTGCGGCCAATGTACGCCGTGAACCGAGTACTGATGCTGAGGTGATCGGAAACCTTATGCGAGGTGACGAGTTCAAAACAAGTAGCGATCCGTATGCTACATGGTACTATGGTCTTCCGGGACTCGAAACAGAGTACCATAAGGTATTTGGGTTCACATTCGGTTATGTGAATCGAATCAATTTCCTTTAAGACGAAGACCGAGAGTGCGCATCAGATATCTGAATAGTAGAAATCCATGAATTAAAGCATCGTCCATGGTGGGAGCCGTTGACTCTCACCATGGACGATGCTATCACAATCAAAGACGACAGAGGATCGCCTTCGCTGACAAATGAAATGCTACCAGCGCAAGAAAAAGGTGATTAGATAACTGGAGGTGTAGAATGAAAAGGCAGATTCTAGCGTCAACTTTAGGTCTGGTAATCCTGCTGTCGGCCTGTAGCGCCGAAACAAACAGCAATCGTAAGGATGTTTCATCGCTTACGGAAAATGTATCGGAGAGCACGACTATGGCCGTGATGCAAGAACGTGAGAATACGACTGAAAACGGAACGGCGGACGCTATATCCGATGTACCAGAAGTGTCTAATGTGCCAGAAGCGTCTGATATACCGGAGGGAAAGACTACACTTGTGCTAGGAGGCATCGGGCTCAGCGGTGGACAACTGGCGAGTCTTGTGAATAATTTTAACTCAGAAAATACGAAATACACAGTTATTCTAGACGATTATGCAGAGAATACAGAATCACCAGAACAAGCAGGAACCGTTATGCGGACCAAGATGCTTGCTGGAGACTCAGCGGATATTTACTATTTCAGGAGCGACATCCTTTCTCCGATTCCGTGGATTTCTGCCGGACTTCTGTATGATCTTGATCCATTGATTGCATCGGACAGCGAAATCAGCAAAGAAGACATTATTCCATGGACAGCGATGCACGAATATGGAGGACTATATCTCTTGTCTCCTACGTTTGGCGTCGTGGCGTTGAGCTGCTCACAGCAGACCCAGAAACTTCATACTGGCTGGACGATTGCGGAGTATCTGGATATAGAAAAGTCCCTGCGGCCGGAGCAGGATATGATCTACTATATGGATCCGGAAAATTTTCTAAAAAGAATCGGTGGGCGCTATTTGCGTGGCGTGATTGACTATGAACATGCACAGTGCAATCTGGATACACCGGAATTTCGTGAGATTTTGCAGTCGGCGTTGAAGGCCGGGAGCTATGATGGAGGATACAACCCCGACAAAAATGTGCCGCAGCGAATTATAGACGGGGAGCTTATTTGCTGCTATGTGGGACTGAGTTCTGCGCTGGAGATTTCCTTTGACCGTTATCGCTGCGGTCAGACATTGGGCTATGTGGGATGGCCAACTCCGGACGGGAGCAACGGCATGGATGTCAGGCTGATGATGCCATTGGGTGTGAGTGCGACAACTTCCTGTCCAGAAGGGTGCTGGGAATTTCTCAAGTATCTCCTTCTTCATCCATGGATGGAATACAGTGCGGACGGAACGCCTGTCTATGCGCCGCTGCTGCAAGATAATCTGGACGTTCTCAAAAACATAGATGTTCCCTATGCCGAAATCACGACATTTGATGATGTGCAGTTGATCGTCGATATGGCAGAAGCGTGCGGAACCATGGACTTCTACGACGAAGCGGCAATGTCAATTCTTTTGGAAGAAATGGGTGATCTGGTTTCTGGGAATATTGATCTGGATACTGCGGTGGAGCGAATGCAGTCAAGGCTGAACCTTTATCTTATGGAGCGCTCCAGGTAATAAGGTCAATCTAAAGTAGCGAGTAATGTGATATAAAAAATCAGACCGACTGTACCACTGAAAATGGGGTACAGCCGGTTTTTTATTGTGCATTTCTGAACAATTTTTACGGCCAAAATAAAAGTGCGTAAAACAGGCGGGGTTGTAGACGCACGGACGTTACTCCACCCAATTTTCAACGACCAGATCAGGAACACGCTCGAACTCTCGGACGTTGTTTGTGACCAGGATCATATCTTCAGATCTGGCGTGCGCGGCGATCAGCATATCTAATGGACCGATCGGCGTTCCTCTGTTCTGTAGGTAGGATCGGATCTCGCCGTATCCTGTTGTACAATGCTGCGTGGTTTTATTGACCGAAAAAATTCGTGCAGAAGCATTACTGCCAGGACAATTGGAGCTGCCGGTGGTTATCGGCACAGTCTCTCAAATAGAGGTTGATCAGGGTCTGATAGGGGATACCTTTGGCGTCAGCCAGAGACTTGAAGTAGTCGATGGTGCCGCCGTCGATGTTGATGGTAATCTGCTTTTTCAGCCGGTTCGTGTAGGGATTTTTTCTTGGATTCAGCTCGCTGATGTTATATTCATCTCTCATACTATCACCTCAAATTCCATCAAGATAAACACGTTGCTCGGTTTTGGTTGCCTGCCTTGCCGAGATAATACGGATGCAGTTTTCGTTGTCGCGGTAGCAATGGCTCACAATGCAAATTTTCTGCGATTTGATTGATCCGATAATGAGGAAGCGATCTTCTTCAATGGAATGATCCGGATCGTCAAATAGAATGGCAAACTCGTCGTAAAAGACCTCCTTTGCTGCCTCGAAAGATAAGCCGTGCTTCTTTTTGTTGATCTCATTCTTGTTGGGGTCCCACTCAAATCTTAGTGTGTCCATAATTATATTATACATACAAAATAATTATTGTCAAGGCAACTAAACGGAGATACAAAACCTGCGCGATTGGTTGTATAGGCAGCGGCGATACCGAAGTTTTCTCGCTGGCACGGCGAATACTCGATGAGCGCATTGCTCGGTGGCGACAACGGACAGCCGACAGGAAGGGCGGTTCGTTGTCGTCATCGAGCAGGGGAGGCGTCCGCAGACGCCTGGGGTTTACCCCGCCCGGCGCTGTGCGCTGGGGAACTCTTGGCATCTTGGATGCCTAATAACGGTTTACCCGTTTGCGCAATGGCGTGAACGGGTAAACCGTTATATCTGTATATACTCGGTTTATGTTGACTTTATCAGCATAGTATGGTAAGATGGGCTTGAACAGAAAAGGACGGTAAATTAGAACTGGCTGGGAGGGAAAACAAATGACAATTAAGGACTATATGCGAAAGGTTGAATCAGCAAAAATGACGCCGAAAGATTCGGCTGGAGCCAGCTTCACCGATGCGATGATGGAGAACACTGAAATCTGGAGTAACGATGCCTGTGTGGGCTATTTTCTCCGGGTGGCACAGATCGTCGGTCTGGATCAGGCAGACACTAGAAAGGTCGTGGAAGCGTTCAATACGGCTTTTGATGGAACTTCCGTTGATGAGGCAGCGGATATTTACTGCAAATACTGAGCGGCTGGAAAGGCTCAGTGAATTTTACAGAAAACTCGTCTGGGCGAGGGTAAATAGTAATTAGGCCCAGAGCGTCCCGGTAGCTGCCGGGGGTTTAGCAGTTTTTATTTTAGAGCCGCTAAAAAGGTATGATGCACCTTTGTGATGTGTGGGCTTGCCGTAGTAACCTTTGTGAATTGGAAAGCACATCATGGACCCTGCTGCGAGTAATCTTTGTGAAAGCACAGGTAAGCAGAACGCATCTGTTCTCCATCCACCTACTGAATGTTGCCAGTGTACTGTAGAAAGCACTGGAGAGCTGATCCCTCGGAAAAGGATTCGACAGAACCTCAACTGCCGTAGACGCTAATAAATAGGCTGCACACATAAGCAAGAAAAAAGTGTAGAAGAGAAATCTTCAAAACAGTCACACATAAGACTTAAAAAAGTGTACTTTGCTGATCGTCGAGGTTTCTTCGGAAACTGACGTGAAGCGGCTTAGCTTGAACGATGATATAATGTAAATAATTGATATAATTGAAATAAAGTATATACGATATATAATTTATATATCGTAATGAAAAGGGGGCTACCATTTGGGGCGAAAAAACAAGTCATACTCAAAGGACCTGCACCAGCAGGCGTATGAAAAATTGACGTCTATGCTGGCGCTGGGCGAAAGTAAGCGCGAGGCAGTCTTGAACGGGACAGCCGATGATAAGATCTTCTCGGTCAACACATATAAGACCTACTGGAAGCACATAAAGTACTTTTTGAAGTATGTCAAGGAAAAATACCCGGAATGTACGACGCTGAAGAAAGCAAAAAGGTATGTCAACGAGTGGCTGCAGGTACGAGTTGAACAGGATCTATCTGCTTGGACGATTCAGGCCGAGGCGAAAGCCTTGGGGAAGTTGTATGGCATAAAGCCAGACGATGAAGACTACTTCAAGCCGCCGAAGCGGAACCGGTCAGAAATCAAACGGAGCCGGGGAGACGCCAAGCGGGATCGGCACTTCTCGGAAGCTAACAACGATGAGCTGATAAAATTCTGCCGGGGAACCGGACTGCGGCGCAGTGAGCTGGCAGATCTGAAGGGAACGGATCTGGTGACACGGGAACAGATCGAAGCGCAGATCACGACACTTGAGAAAATTCCAGAGCAGCAGCGAACGCCGGGCGACACGAAGCGGCTTCAGATGCTGCAGGACACGCGAATGTTTGACGGTGAGTATTTCATCCATGTGCGGAACGGAAAAGGCGGCAGGGAGCGTGTAAGCCCCATTATAGGGAAGAATCAAACGCAGATCATTGACCGGATGAAGAACACGCCGCCCGATGAAAAGGTCTGGCAGTTCATTCACCAATGCGCGGATATTCATAGTTACCGCTCAGATTACGCAGTTGCTATCTACAAAGCTCATGCAAGAAAGATCAGTGAAATTCCGTTTGACCGGGTGAATAAAGGAACCGGAAAAAGATATCAGAGTGACGTCTACACTTGCCGCAAGGATGAAGCGGGCAAGAAGCTGGACAAGGCTGCTATGCTGGTCTGCAGCAAGGCGCTGGGGCATAATAGAATCAGTGTTGTAGCGGACAACTATATCCGCGGCCTTTGATGGGAGGCGAATGAGGCATCGAGTACGTAAGGAAACGAATGGGAGGCTATAAAACATTGGATAGCCTTGATGGTGAGTGTACCCATGTAATTCAAACAAGGCAGGAATATGAGATGCTTCTAAATCAGCGCGATAGAGCCAAGCGCGAAAAAGAGGAAGCAGAAAGAGCCGCTGCGCGGGAGATATCCAGAGTAAAACAGGAGGCGGCACACGAGGCCGACAGAGCCGCACAGAGGGTGCAAGCGCAGATAGACGACCTTCTACAGCAGGTGGAGCGGAAAACGGCTGAAATCGCCGACCAGCGCGCCCTCAACGCGAACCTTCTCAGAATTTCGCGGGAAAGAGCAAATGCGGATAGAGGGCTGCGACCGAAAAAGGTACATACCGGGTATGTTGTCGTGATGTCCTCCGAAAAAGAAATACGGTACAAAACCGGCAGGAATAAGCTGCTGACGGCAAAGGTATGGGAGACGGTACTTCAGAGTCCTTACTCGGTCGATTTTACAGAGAGCCAGGCAAGGCAGCTGATCGAGGAAGATCTTCTGGCCAGAAAAAATGGCTTGCTTGCCGACGTGGGTATTACGATGATTTGCAGCGGGAGCAGCTATGAGAATTTAATCGAAACGGAAAACTGGAAAGAAATCAAAGCAGCGCACAATACGCTATTCTCACGGCAGCTTCGGGCAAACTATAGAGTTGGCTATTGGGAATATATCATTCAGCACACAAAACCGATTGGAATCGTCCCCGCAGATATGCGGGCTGGAACGAAAAATGGATAGTAAAATAGCCTGTCCGGGTGGCTTGAAAGTGCGGACCGGACAGGCTATAATAACAGTTGAAAATAGGGAATAAACCTATTGATAATCTAAGCCCCCGTATAGGAGTTCTAGGGCTAGGGCAGAGCTGGGATTTTTATTGCGAAAATATAAAAATTTCTCTTTTTCGGAAGCAAGCAGGGGGCTGCAATTTGTAGCGATTTGTTGGGTGCTAGATCGGGGGGCGCAGCCCATCCGACAGCGCGGTAGGTTTTGTCCACGGTCTTTTCCAAGGTCGTCCATCAGGATTCTCCACGCCTTTATGGTGTGGGGAATCCTGTGGGCGTACCGGCAGGCGTAAGCCTGTGGGAAAGGCGGTGGGCAAAACCGGATGGTTTGGTGTCCCCGCCGCAGCGGATTTTTCTTTTTGCTTCTTTTTCTTTTGCTAGGAGGATTCTGTATGACACAGAATTATACTGAAGGCTATGAGTATTTGAGTTCTCAGTTTCCAGAGGTCAGCGGGTGTGATTTTTACCGGGAAATGTTCCCGAATAACGAGAGATCTGACGAGCAGCATATGGATTATTCTCACCCCAACGCAATTTATCTGTATCGGGAGCAAACGTCCGATGGTTTTAAGCGAATGCGTCGAAGAATCATGTTCTCCGATCAGTGGGAAAATGATTACATGGAATTTATCGAACAAAATCCGCTGACGTTGTGCAGCGGGCTGTCTTATCGTGGAAGATCCAATAAGCTGGAGCACGCGCAGCGGATGAACGCGATGATCTTCGATTTGGATGGTGTTGGCCTGAAGGAGCTGCGGAATCTATTTTTACGTTTTGGCGGTGATCCGACGCGGATCCGTCGCTTGCCGATGCCAACGTACATTGTGCTGTCCGGAACCGGCCTGCACGTTTGCTATTTTTTCCGAGAGCCAATAGATCTATACCCGAATATTAAAATCCAGCTGAAGAGCCTAAAGTATGATCTTACATTCCGGATGTGGGAGTATGGTGCGACGTCGCAAAATAAAGAGATTCAGTATCAGTCAATCAACCAGAGCTTCCGCATGGTCGGCAGCATCAATGAAAAGCATGGCAATCAGATTGTGGCGTTCCGGACCGGCGAGCCGGTGACGCTGGAGTACTTGAATGCTTACGCAAAACCGGAAAATCGTGTAGACGTCAATAGACCATTTCGACCTTCCAAGATAACGAGAGCTGAAGCCAGAGAAGCGTACCCGGAGTGGTATGAACGTGTTATCGTCCGAGGTGAAAAGCATCCAAAGAAGTGGGATATTGCAGGAAAGGTTCATGGGGATGATCCCCATGCGCTTTATCACTGGTGGATGCGGCAGATCTTATCCATTCGAGGCGGGCATCGCTACTTTTTCCTGATGTGCATGGCGATCTATGCCTACAAATGCGACGTTTCAAAGGCGCAGCTTCGGAAGGATATGCAGACAGCGTTTGAAGATCTTCAGATGGTGCAGCACGAAAATGCGCTGACTGAGGATGATATCAAGAGCGCACTGGAGGCATATGACCGAGAATATTACAACTTTACGATTTCCGATATAGAGGCTTTGACGGACGTTCATATAGAGCGGAATAGAAGAAACGGGTTGACGCAGGAAAAGCATCTCTATTTGGCGCGAAGGCGTAAGGAAGATATGAAGGCGATTGGAATCCCAATGAAGGCTGCGGAAGGTCGGCCGTGCGGAAGCGGAACGGCGCAGGAAAAAGTCCTGGCGTGGCGCGAACAGCATCCGGACGGGCGAAAAGCTGATTGCCATAAAGAAACAGGGCTGGACCCGAAGACGATTCGAAAGTGGTGGGAAACAAAATAACGTATATACTTTGTGTAAAGTATATACGTTATATAAGATATTTACGATATATAGATTTATGGCAAGGTTGCTTGGTGATTGTTTTAGCAAAGGACGCTACTTTTTCGGTGTATCTGTGTCACCTGAGATGAAGCGGGAATCCGTTTTGCGGATGAGCCGATAGAAATTTTTTTGTTGTGCTGCCGTTAATTCCGGACAGTCTACATCTGCGGTCGATGGAGAGGCTGCGAGAGCCGTTAGCATTTCTATTTGTGGCGTTGTTAGCGGTGCAGCCAAGTCAATTTCTTTGCGTGTAATCATAAATGCAGATTCCCTCCTATTACATCCTCATGGAGCGCAATCCTTCTTCTTTGCACGGAAATAGTATAACAAGTACTAAGCCAAAAAGAAATAGCGGATTTATGTGATATAAAGTATATATATTATTTAATTTATATACTTTATATCAATTATTGATTGCTTTTGCGGGGCATATTTGCCCAAAAAATGGAGATGAGACTGTGCAGCGTCTTCATAATAAGTGGCACAATGAAAAGTACAAGAAACAATGCAAGGAGTGAGACAATATGATTGACGAAACTGTAATTGACACGCGGAAGAAAGATAAGAACGTGGTAATCATCAGCGAGGAATGGTACGGTGAAATGGAGAAGGCTGAAAGAAACTCCGTGTATCTGCGGAAGCTGGATCGCGGTCTTACTCAGGTTCGTGCCGGGCATGGTGTCGTGAAGTCTATGACCGAGTTGGAGGCAATGGAACAGACGTATTGACAATGTAAATAAAATAGAATACAATAAAAATGTTAAGAACAGAAAGGAGCTGCGATAATGGCAAGCACAAACATCAATATCCGGATGGACAGCGACTTAAAAATGCAGTTTGAGGCATTTTGCGCAGATATGGGAATGACGATGACGGCCGCAATTAATATTTTTGCGAAGAAGGCGGTGCGTGAATATCGCATTCCTTTTGAGATTGGCGGCGAAGTGCCGAATGCTGTAACAAGGAAAGCAATCGAGGATGCAGAGAATGGGATTGGTATGAGCAGATCTTTTTCCTCCGTAAAAGACCTGATGGAGGATCTGAATGCTGACAATTAGGTATCAGACGGCCTTCAAGAAGGACTACAAGCGGATTGTTCGGAGAGGCTATGATGTGCGGCTGTTGGAGGAAGTAATCACTATTTTGGCTGAACAGAGGCCGCTGCCAGAAATCTATCGGGATCATAACCTGTCCGGAGACTATATCGGATGCCGAGAGTGCCATATAACCCCAGACTGGCTCTTGATTTATGAGATCAAGAATGATGAGCTTGTTCTATGCTTAACCAGAACAGGAACGCATAGTGATCTGTTTTGAAGAAATAAAGGAAAATGATATATAATTTATATACTATATATATGGTATATAATATAATGCGGGAATACAGCCAATCGACAGGATCCTCCGTTGACAAAATCAGCGGAAGCTGCTAAACTACAGTTGACCGAGCAAAGGCGGTTAAGAAAACTACACAAGGCGTAGCGAAGCCCTCCAGAAGCTGCAACTTCTGGAGGGCTTCTTGTCCGTTATCGGTGGACCAGACCGTTGGGCCGGGTGCTGCGGAGTCAACTATCTCCATCCAGCCACTTGCAGATGTAGTATGAAACTACTCCTGCCAGTACGGAGATAGCAAAGGCGGTTAAGTACGACAAGGTGTTCACCTCCTTCCGCTGGAAGGAGGCGCAGCGTGAGAATTATATCAAAAATGGGCGAAAAATTAAAGGGTGAAGCGAAAATATAGAAAAGGCAACTGCCAGTTGCCTGAAGGTAAACTGAATGTGGTTTACAGTCAATAATGGGAATATTAGACTATGGTTGAAGCCTGATTAACTGGTAACATTGAATTGGGCTGGAAAGATAAAGACATGACAGATAATGGAGGTAATCTAAATGAAAAAAATCTTTTTGATCTTGTGTGTTGTAGCTATGACGGCGGCTATGTGTGTAGGCGTAGCAGCTGCGACAATGGGAGAAACAGAAGCCGTGGCAGAAGAGAATAATGATTTCGCGATTACAGTATCAGAGGTGGATTCGGACGGTGAAATCAAGATTACAACGTATGAACTTGAAGATCTGTCGTGCACGATCTATGATGTAAATAACAATGTTATTTATGATGGACCCGCAAAGGTGGAAGATCCCGTAACGAGAGGATTCTCAGTGACGGCATCCGAGGTTCCTATTGGAGGGACTATTAAATGGCATCCGACAAACGATGAGAATGGATTTAAGAGCGGAAAAGGAATTGCCGTTACCGTCTCTGTAAAGACAAATTCAGAAGTATCGAAAACAATCGGTTTGACGGCTGGAGACTCTAGCACCACAACAAATAAAAATCCGTCTGCAATCCTCTATACAGGTACAGACGGTTACTGGAAATTCTATGTTACTAATAATTCTTCCAGTGCATTTAAGGTGACCGGTGGTTCGATTTCTTGGGGAGAATAATGACACCGCGAAGATTAAGCAGACCAAAATAACAATTCTACAACGTTGAATTTTTGGACAAGTAGAAAGCATGAAATAGGGTCAGAAGGAAGTTTCCTTCTGACCCTATTTCATGCTCGTATATAAGGGAAATAATTGACGAATATCTATTATGATGTATAATGTAAATAAAATATATAAATTAAATAAAATATAAGGAGAGGTTGCAATGAAAGTTATTGCAATAGCAAATCAAAAGGGTGGCGTGGCGAAGACAACCACAACGCACAATTTGGGCGCTGCGCTGGCGGCTGCAGGCAAGAACGTGCTGCTGATCGATCTGGACAGTCAGGCCAGCCTGACGATCAGCGTCGGCATGGAGCCGCTGGAGGTTCCAAAGACGATTGTAGACGTTCTGAAGAAAGACGGCGCGCCGATCCGCGAGTGCGTACAGAAAATCAATGATCGGCTGCACATAGTGACGTCGATTATTGACCTGGCTCCGATGGAGATGGAGATGCTTTCGCGGGCGAGCCGGGAGAAGATCCTCGACCGGGCGCTGAAGCCGATCAAGGACAGCTATGATTATATTCTGATCGATTGCCCGCCGCAGCTCTCGATTCTCACAATCAATGCGCTTTCCTGTGCGGACGGCGTTCTGATCCCTGTCAAGACAGACTACCTGGCATACCGTGGCTTGACGCAGCTGCAGGACAGCATTCGGGAGATCCAGGAGCTGATTAACCCGGATCTGAAGGTTCTGGGCGTGATTGCGACACTCTACGATGCACGGGTATCGGACGATAAAGATATTCTTGCGCTGCTGAAGGAAGAGTATAATCTCGTCGGTGTCGTGAAGCGGCTGGCAGTGGCGAAGAAGGGAATTTATGATGGCCTGGCGGTCGTGGAGCAGGCACCGACCAGCGAAATTGCGAAAGAATACACGGCAATTGCGAAGATGATCATAAACGGAAATTTCGACCGGGAGGATATTGAAAATGGGTAATTTGAAAGAGCGTGAGAGCCGACGTAAAGCGTCTGTTGTTGGCAGCATCATTGAGCAGCAGCCGGCAGAGGAGACAATGCAGCGTAGTTCTGGCCGTGGCCGACCGAAGGAGGATCGGGAGCTGCGGAAGAGGGTGAGTTTGTCTGTGCTGCCGAGCCTGTATGAAGATATTCAGAAAATTGCCTATGTCGAAAGACGCAGCGTCAGTGAGCTGCTCAGTGATCTGATGGCGCAGTACCGGGATCAGCAGAAATCGGCACTTTCGGAGTATGAAAAGGTCAGAAAATGAAAGAGGCAACTCAGAGTTGCCTAGATGTAAACCACGTGTGGTTTACATCTAATGGGATCTGAATGTAGAATCAGGAGTGTAAAGCGCATGACTCTTAGAGAAAAATTGATTGTGTTAAGAGATAAAGCTGGAATCTCACAAATGGCGCTGGCTCATCAGCTGGGCGTGTCTAGGCAGGCGGTTACTCGCTGGGAAAGCGGAGATACGACGCCGTCCATGGACAAGCTGAAGGCACTGGCAAAGATCTACGATGTATCGTTGGATTGGCTGTGCAGCGACACGGCCGATGGCAAATCACTTGAAGAAGTAGTGGCGCCAGTAGAAGACAATGGAACAAGCAATGCCACTACAAGCGCAGAAAATAAGAAAAAGATTCGATACGCTGTAATTGCATTAGTAGCTGGCGTAGCAATTTTAGCTTGTATGTGGCTTGCAATGAGACCTAAGAACAATGAGATGAGCGGCGTGCAATTTGAAGATATGGAAAATGAAATCGTTGATATACCGGATCAAGGTGTAAATGGGTTTGATTTTGAATGGGAGGGCTGAGGAAAAAGAATGAAAAAGACGTTGTGTTCGATGCTAATGGTGCTTTTGCTTGTTAGTTGCTTTGTTGGAACGGTTAATGCTGCAGAACGTGCATCAGGAAAGTTTGATGTAACAGTTAAGGCTGGGGAGTTAAAGCCTGCAAAGAATGGTTTTCCGATGGCAGCAGGAGAAACGGTTACTATTAATGCGACATATTCTCCAAGTTCAGCAGATGTCGATTTTGGCTTGATAGATAAGGATGGGAGGTTCCATTACTTGAAGGGGGAGAATGGAGCGTTTAATAAGAAAATTGAAATCCCTGAAAATGGAACATATACGTTTGCAATAAGAAATAATTCAGATGCAAGTGTAGACGTTACGGGATTTGTGAGATATTGATTCCACTAAAGCCTGCAAATAAAAAATCAAGTCCCAAACAGGACTTGAGAGAAGAAAAATTTTCAGGCAGCAGGTAGGGCAAAAAGGCAACACGAAAAAGCCACCGCGGAGCGCTGGCTTGGGAAGTGCATGGTGAATGTCGTCAGTCGAGTTTTTGCAAGCCGGTAGAATCCATATCCACCGGCGGCAGATCTTCCAATGTAGCAAGATAAAAAGACGTTGATTTAGATTGGAGGTGAAGAGGATGAGAGTGAAAAAGTAAGACAATTGTTTTGGACTGAGCTACTGTAGTAAGCTGCCTTTGCGTAAATGCAGGGGCGAAACAAAAGGAGAATTAGGTAAGAGTACGGTCAACTGAAACTGAAAAGTTTTGTGCGGTAATAACCAGTAAAACAGATGCACAGGCTAGTGTAAGTTTTCCGTTGGAAGCAGGAGAGACAGTTGAAATTAAAGAACTCTATTATCCGTTTTCTGTAAATAGTGATTTGGGCTTATTGCCACTGACGGACTGTTTTATTCTGTGAATGTCACCGGCGATAGTGTGGACCAGACGATAGAGAATGTTGAGCGAGGCAATTACACCGTGGCTGTGAGGAACAATTCTTCAACGACGCTCAGTGTGTCAGGATTTGCAAGATATTGGATATCTTGGCGCAAGGCTCTTAAGACGTTAGATGAAAGGATGAAGAACAATGAAAAAACTGCTTTCGATTATTTGTACAGTAGCGATGCTGATATCTCTGCTCACTATTCCGGGACTTGCGGTAGAATCGCCTGCAGGTGCGGACAAGAATATAAAATCTGCAAGTGTGGAGACCAAAGAGATTAAGCCAGATGATACTGACACTCCAGCAGAGGAGACGACAACAAGGGCCGTAACCGCCCTTCCTACAACAGCATCTAGTGCTTTGGCGGTTACATCCAGTGCTGGAAAGCCGTACCTGAATTCGACTTATCGTTTGGACGCAAATACAAAGGGATATTTGAAGGTAACTGCATCTATGAACATGTACGTTTCCGTTTTCACGACCGGGAACGTTGATACATATTTAAAAGTATATAAAACTTCTTCCTTGGCGACACTTGTTACATCGGATGATGACAGTGCCCATGGATTGAACGCATATGTCAATTTTTATATTCCGAGTGGCTCGACTTATTACATCCAAGTGAGCGGAGCAACGACTTCGGCGTCAGGGAATTATGGATTGATCCTGCACCGGGGAGCTGCAACGTCTGGAAGTGAAAAGCCTACTATGTTTACCACTTTTAATAGCAGTAGCTACAAGAAATACAATAACTGCTATACTTATGCTTTGGGCTATTATGTTGATCCGGTATCTGGAAACAAGTGGAGAGTGAGAGGACAGAATCCTGGAGAAATGGCTGGAAGTTCCATTACACTTAATGATTTAAGGAGTGCTTCTGCAGCAACCACTGCGATTGAAGCAGCGTGCAAGGCCGATGCAAAAATTTATGGTGGTACATTCAGGTCTATTGAGAAAGATGAGCAGCCGGCTGCGGGGTATTATAAAGTAGCACTTGTTTTAGACCCTGGTAATGATTATCATTGGTACAGGCAGATTGGAGATGGATATTGGACACACAAACCCGGCACGACCAGTGCCATTGATTCTGATGATAATGGATATTTGATTTATTATCCTGACGCTGCAGCAAGAGGAGACTATACAGAATTTTTGGGGTATTATGAAGTTAAGGCTCCAGAAGGGCAGGCCACTTATGGGCTTACTCCCAACAACGACTTCGATCCGCTGCTGACATATCCTGTTTATACTGATCTTACCATTGAGGATATCAATAGCCTTGAACACGGGATGTCGGAAGACGACGTTATGGCAATCCTTGGACAGCCACACGACTATACTGGAAGCGGAATGGTCGGGTGCGTGTATCAGATTGGTTCCGGGGAAATTGTCATCTACTATGCGAATGGAGAAATCGACCAAATTCGCGCTATCAATTCGGATGGAACTTATCAGATTCTGGTAGATTAACATGCCGACTATGAGAAAACGTATCCTTGTTGCGTTGATGGTTGGTGTGGTAGTGGTACTTGTAGTAGTGTTATGCTTCGGCAAAGAGAAAGGGTGTGTGTGGACGGCGGAAGATTTTATGGGGCTGGATCACACTTTGACTGAGCAGGATATCCATGAAAAATTTGGTACGCCTTCAAAAATGCTAAATGGCTTTTGGGGAGACGTGTATGAGCTAAAAGATGGTAGCGAGATTATAATTTATTATGACGCGATGGGTTTTGTTAGCGATGTGAAAATAGGAAGAGAATA
>OLQD01001947.1_pt1 | contig 15855 bp, 9 predicted proteins | sample 1672841 | NCBI WGS metagenome assembly OLQD01 (sample SAMEA3136729, study PRJEB25190) | human gut metagenome | biome: human gut; feature: human-associated habitat; material: faeces | place: Austria | collected 2013 | reverse complement strand
GGGTGTGGCTCATAAAATCGGAGCAGAAGCGAAAGGAAAATACATCTCACCCTCCTCCCCTGTGTCCCGCAGCATGGCGGGGGGTTTTTGCGCAGCAAAATATAGGGGAAAGCCGAGGAGCATGGCGATGAGGAGAGGTCTTAAAAAGACCCTCAGTAGAGATAATAGAGGTAACCCTCCTCTCCCTCTGTGTTCCTGAAAGGAATATAGGGGGAGTGCCCGAAGGGCGAGGGGGTTAAAAAGACTAGCAAAAGCACTAGCAAAATCCCCGCCTTTATCGGTCGGTGAAGTCGCAAGAAAGGCGGAGGAAAAAGGGCGAGGACTGTCCGAGCGAAGCGAGTTCCACAGACCCCGACGGCGACCGTAGCGACGAACCCAAAAGCCCGATAACAGCGGCGGCACTTCTTGGTTCGTTCTTCTCGCTGTTGAGAAGAATGAACAAATAAAGTGAATTAGTGTAACAAGGACTTTCTTTGGCAGGGAAAGAAAGTCCTTTGTAGCACAATCCTCTCCCTGCCGATAGAGAAAGTGTCCGAAGGACGGAGGGGTTGCAAGAATAACAAAAAGGAATAAAGATATAGTATCCTAATCTACTGAATTAGTCGTCCCCTTTTCACCACTATCTTTGAATACCTTCGACAACCAGCGCTCTTGAACAGTCTCCATCAATTCATAAAAATTAGGAACAAACAACGTACCCAATACCGTATTCATCGCCATACCGAACACGACAGCCGTACCCAGAGCGATACGACTTTCGGCTCCCGCACCTGTCGCGAACATCAGCGGAAGAACACCGAAGATAAAAGCGAACGAAGTCATCAAAATAGGTCGCAGGCGCAACCTCCCCGCCTCCATCGCCGATTGCCGGATAGACTCGCCCTGCTTGCGGTAATCCATGGCAAACTCGATAATGAGGATAGCGTTCTTGGCCGACAAAGCGATAAGCAAAATCAACCCTATCTGACTATAAATACTGATAGACAAACTCATGACAATACAGCCCAATACCGTCCCCAATATGGCAGTGGGCAAACTCAGTATCACGGCTATCGGGTTAGTCCAACTTTCATACTGGGCAGCCAACACCAGAATCACGATCAATATCGCAAGTCCGAAGATAAGACCTACCGTAGAACCGCTCTGACTCTCTTGATAAGCCTCCCCCGTCCAACTATATCCGAAATTCGTACCCAGTGTATTCCGGACCAATCGCTCCATAGCCGCCATACCCTCCGACGAACTTATCCCCGGAGCCGGTATCGCCGTGAGTGCAGCCGATGAATACATATTGTACCGGCTTACTAAATTCAGTCCCATCGTCTCCTCGACCTGTGTAAACGAAGAAAACGGAACCATGTTACCGTCCCGGTTTCGCACGCTCAGTTTCATCACATCGTCGATATGAGCCCTCGCTCCGGCCTGAGCGCCCAACTTCACCTGATAGATACGGCCGAACTCCACGAAATCATTCACATAAGCCGATCCCATATAATACGACAAAGCCGAGAAAACACTGCTGAGAGTAAGCCCCTGCATCTCCACCTTATCGCGATCTATATTCAATGCATATTGCGGGGTATTCCCTTGAAACATCGAGTTTATCTGCATCAAGGCCGGCTCGCTACCGATATTACCGATCAAAGCATTCGCTGCGGATTCCAATTCGCCCGCCCCCAAATTGCTACGATCTTCGAGTTGCATTTCGAGACCGCCCGAAACACCCAGTCCGCTGATAGCCGGCGGATTGACGGCAAACACAATAGCCTCTTGCAAAACAGATGCATCCCGGTTCAGCCGCTCCACCACATTAAACACGCTATGTTCTTTCCCCTTCCGGTCGTCCCAGGGTTTCAGCACCACGAAAAACGTTGCCGAATTGGACGAACTTCCACCTTGCAACGCCGAAAAACCCACGATATTCAAGGCATTTTCCACTTCGGGGTACGACTGTATAATTCGATTCAAATCGTCGCAAACCTTGCGGGTCCGTTCCATCGATGCGGCATTGGGCAACTGCACCGATACGATAAAATAACCTTGATCTTCCTGTGGAATAAACGAAGTCGGCCACTTGGCAAATCCATAGAAAGCAGCCAAAGCCAACACGATAAAAGCCGACAACGACACCAAAGGTTTACGCAACATCGAGCCAATAACTTTCACATATCCGTTCAACGTCGCTCCATATCCCTTATTAAACCACTTGTACAAGAAAAACGAAGGTTCGCGGGTCGGTTGGAGAAACAATGCGCACAAAGCCGGAGTAAACGTCAGCGAATTGAACCCGCTGAATACAGTAGCGACAGCGATCGTCAAAGCGAATTGTTTATACAGTTCTCCTGTGATACCACCGATAAAAGCTGTCGGAATAAACACGGCCAATAACACCAATACCACGCCGATAACCGGACTCGTAATCTCCTCCATGGCCTTCTCGACCGCCTCCTTGCGACTATACTTTCCCGTATCGATAAACCGGGTCGAATTTTCGACCACTACGATCGCATCGTCCACCACGATAGCTATTGCCAAAACAAGGCCGAAAAGAGTAAGCGTATTGATAGAAAATCCCATCAACTTCATCACGGCAAATGTCGCAATAAGCGAAACCGGTATGGTCAGAGAAGGAATAATCATCGCCCTGAAATTTTGTAAGAAAATAAGAATGACCAGCATCACGATAAGAGAGGTCTCCACAAACGTAACCAATACCTCATCGATAGATGCACTCACGAATCGAGTCGTATCGAGCACCACCTTATATTGCACATCGTTCGGGAAATAACGGCTCAAATCCATCATCTTCGCTTTCACGGCTTTCGCCACATCGAGAGAATTAGACCCCGGCAACTGATAAATGGCGATAGCCGCCGTTTCTTTACCGTTAATAGTCGATGTCGTATTGTAAGTCGCACTTCCCAAATCTATGGTAGCGATGTCGCGCAACCTCAGATATTCCCCGCCGGGCAACGACTTGATGATGATCCGTCCGAACTCCTCCGGCGTAGAAAGGCGACCTTTCGAAACCAATGTAAACTGGAAAGCCTCGTCCGTATTCGTAGGAGGTTGTCCCACACTACCGGCCGACACCTCCATATTTTGTGCCTGAATAGCCGAATAGACATCGGCCGGCGTAAGGCTTCGTATACGCATCAACTCTGGGTCGAGCCAGATACGCATGCTGTAATTATCGGCTCCGAACACCGTCACACCGCCTACTCCCGGCAAACGGGACAACTCGTCGGTAATGTTCAACTTGGCATAATTCGACAGATACAAACTGTTATACAATGGGTTATCCGATTCCAACGCCAAGAACATGACGATGTTGGTAGACTGCTTCTTCGTGATAATTCCCTGTTGTATGACAGCCTCCGGTAAATTTCCCTGCGCTATGTTCACCCGGTTCTGTACCAACACGGTCGCCATATCTATATCGGTTCCCACCTCGAAAGTAACGGTCAGCGTATATTGCCCCGACGACGAAGACGACGAACTCATATAAATCATTCCGTCCACACCGTTCACCTGCTCCTCGATAGGTACACCTACCGTTTTCGCCACCGTCTCGGCACTCGCCCCGGGATATACAGCGGTCACCTGTACCGTAGGAGGTGTTATATCGGGAAACTGGGCGACCGGAAGCGTATAGATGGTAACCAATCCCACCAGCACCATAACAATGGCGATGACCGTAGCGAAAATAGGCCTGTTAATAAAAAATTTCGAAATCATACCCATTCATTTTTAGGAACCATTAATTCTTTTCCAAAACCGGACGAACCGGCATGCCCGCTCTCACTTTCAACAAAGCCTTCGTAACATAACGATCGGTCGGTGAAATCCCCTCGTCGATCACTCTCAAAGTATCGTTAACCAACTGTCCCGTCTCCACAGGGCGATATTCCACCACATTAGAATCGTTCACCACATACATATACTTGCCAAGTTGATCCGTGGCAATAGAAGCATCCCTCACCAATATCGCATGCTCGCGGCTACCATACGGCAACCGGATAGAAATATACAAACCACTCTTCAACTCGCCGGCAGGGTTATCCACCTCGGCCCGTATCGAAAGCGTTCCCGTCGACAAGTCCACATTCGGCGACAAATAATCGAGTCTACCGTAATAACTGCGGCTGGTAGGCTCCTGAAAAAGGATCTCCACACGATCGCTCGGTACGGAATGTTTACCTTTACTCTGGTTCAGCAACATTTTCAAATATTGATTATCCTCGATATTGAAATAGGCATACATTTTCTTATCCTGATAAATAGTCGCCAACTTCGTCGATTGCAAAGACCCGCTGATATAATTACCCACATCGTATAAATTGCGTGATATCCGGCCCTCGAACGGGGCTTTCACATAACAATACCCCAACTGTATGCGAGCCGTCGACAACGCAGCCTCGGCATTCCGAACAGAGGCCCTACTTTGTTCCAATTTCGACTCCGCCTGTATCAAATCGATCGTACTGATGGCATCGCTTTGCGCCGCCTCTTTCATTCGGGTGTAATTATTCTCGGCATAATCATACTGTGCCTGAGCCGTTTTCAACGCTGCCTCGGCCTGTTCCACGGCATCCTCGTATTGCGAAGGTTCGATAACGAAAAGCAATTGTCCCTTCTTTACGATCTCACCCGGCGTATAGGCCACCTGTTGCAGATATCCGTTTACACGAGCCACCAGATCGACGGTTTGTAACGAAGTAAGGTAACCCGGATAACTCTTTATCAAAACCACCGAATCGACCGCCGGATAAGCCACCGATATTTCGGGCAGCCGAACATCGCCACTTTGCTTCTCCCCCTTTTTCGATTGGCAGGAAAAAAGCGAAAACAATACAGCCACAGCCACTATCGGCATATAAGAAAACAAACGTCTCATAAAATATGAATTTTAATTTTAGGGTTGACTCGAATCTATCCAACCGCCACCCAGCGATTGATATAAAAGAATAAGCGCATTGATGGCGTTTCCCTGCGCCGACACATAAGAATTTTGATACGAAAGCAATGAGCGCTGCGCATCGAGTACATTTTGGAACCCCGACAAGCCTCGCTTATACAAGTCGAGCGAGAGCGACAACGTCTTTTCACCCTCGGCCACCAGCTCTTTCAACATCGAAATTTGTTTGACGATATGCGTATAACTGTTCATGGCATTCTCCACCTCTTGGACAGCCGTCAACACAGTTTGGTTATACTGCTCTATGCCGCTATCGAGCTGAGCCCTCGCCGATGCCAAAGCCTGTATGCGCTGTGTCCCTTGAAACAAAGGCCACGAGACCGTAGGAGCCAACTGATAGGTCACACTCCTCTTATTGAAAAAATGGTCCATATCTCTGGAAGCGAATCCGATACTGCCATTCAAATACAATTTCGGCATAAAATCAGACTTGGCTGCACCTACCGAAGCCGCATACGATGCTACCGTCCGTTCGGCCTGCCTCACATCAGGACGGCGGCGGAGCAAATTCATGGGAATACCTATACCCACTAACCTCTGATAATCGGGCAACGGCTTTGTCGTCCGAAGCATCGGACGCAACTCATCGGGATACTTTCCCAACAAAATAGCGATAATATTGATCTGTTTCTCTATACCCGCTTCAAGAGACGGCAAAGAAGCCTTTGTATTGAAATAAACCGTCTTGGCTTGCGAAACGTCGAGTTGCGATGCCAATCCGGTCTCGTACCTCACCTCCGTAATATGCAGGATACTCCGTTGCGATTGGATATTGCTCTCGGCCACGATATACTGTTGCTGATACGTGCGCAATGTCATATAAGCGGTCGCCACTTGGGCACACAGAGACACCATCGTCCCGTTATATTCGTCCCGGGAAGCACGGAACAACTCTTTCTTCGCTTTGGCCCTCTGACGTATCGAACCGAACAAATCGATTTCCCAACTCACCGACAAATCACCCGAAGCATATTGGGAATAAGTGTTATCGGCAGCCTCTCGCCCCAGATAACCGCTATTACGGGTCTTCGTCCAACCGGCCGAAAAATTCACCGACGGATAGAAACCGCTCTGTTCCATACGCCAAGCCGCTCTGGCCATACGTATGCGATCAGCGGCCGCCAACAAATTATGGTTACTGTCCACCGCCTCTTGAATCAACGTGTCGAGACAAGCATCGTTAAATCCGCTCCACCATAAATCCTCAGGAGGCAACTGCTGCGAAAACAATGTATCGGGAGTCCACGCCTTCGGTATGTCGTCAGACAAATAACGAGTAGCCGGTTGCTGGGCATAAACAGCCCCTCCGCAAAGGAGAATCAATACCGACGCAACAAGCCGACTTCGAATAAAAAAAACTTTACACATAACGTTAAACAGTTTCTTAATTGATTTATATCGTTCAATCGAAACAAATTTTCGAGACAACGCCTTTTTCGATAATAAATTATAACGGTCGTAATTCGAAATAGTTTACAAAAATCCAACCTCCTGCCTCCTTCCGCCTTTATCGAACCTCTCCCACCTGTAAGAGAAAGCGGAAAACCCTTATCGAGTCACACCATAGAAAATCGACCTCCTCAAAGATTCAGTTCCGAATTTTCCTTCCTACGAAACAATTCGCTATCTTTATCAAAAAAATCGAATGATGACAAATGATAAATACACCCGTTTGGTAAAACTTCAAAAAGCATTCTTCAACGAACACATCACACGAGAAATTCCATTCCGGCTATGTGCTCTCGACCGCTTGGCCGAAGCTCTCGTTAGCCGGGAAAAACAACTCGGTGAAGCCCTGCATGCCGACTTGGGAAAATCTGCATTCGAAAGCTATGCCACCGAAATCGGATTCCTACTTCACGAAATACGGACGACCAAAAATCACTTGCAAAGCTGGGCTCGCGACCGACGTCGTCCTACCCCCCTCTTTCTCTTCGGCTCGAAAAGTCGCATTCACTACGAGCCCTACGGTTGTACACTCATCATTGCCCCGTGGAATTACCCGCTGCAATTAGCTTTATCCCCCCTTATCGGAGCCATAGCGGCCGGTAACTGTGCCATCGTCAAACCATCGGGCGAAGCACCCCGTACGGCTGCCGCTCTGCAAGAACTTATCGACGAATGTTTCGAGGAAGAGTACATCGCCGTTACCGATGCCGATCGGGAAACCACCGAGTTACTCCTGCAAGAACGATTCGATTACATCTTCTACACAGGAGGTGTCGAATACGGGCGTCACGTCATGCAAGCCGCATCTCGTCACCTCACCCCCGTCACACTCGAACTGGGAGGAAAAAGTCCCTGTATCGTCGATGACGATGCCGATTTGAAAGCCGCCGCACGCCGCATCGTATGGGGCAAGTTCCTCAACTGCGGACAAACCTGCGTAGCCCCCGACTACCTCATGGTACATCGCAAAGTCCAAGACAAACTCACAGAATATATCTGTGACGAAATCACCCGTCAATACGGCGAAAATCCACAACAAAGCCCCGATTATCCCCGTATCGTCAATGCTCGGCATTTCGACCGCCTGTCGGCGCTCCCCTCGCACGGCACGATACTTTGCGGAGGCACAAGCGATCCCGCCGACCGATACATGGCCCCCACGCTGCTCACCGACATACCCCTGCAATCCCCTCTGCTCACCGACGAAATCTTCGGCCCCATACTCCCCGTACTTCCGTTCGACGACATCGACGACTGTGTCGAATACGTCAACGACCGGGAAAAGCCCCTTGCCCTCTACTACTTTACCCGCAGCAAAAAACGGGCACGCTACATGATACAACACACCACATCGGGCGGAGCCTGTATCAACGACACCATCGTACAAACCGCCAACGGAAACCTCCCCTTCGGAGGAATCGGGAACAGCGGAATGGGAGCCTACCACGGCCGCGAAAGTTTCGAGACATTCAGTCATCGCCGCAGCATCGTCTACTCCTCTCTGCACCTCTATCCCAATTTCAAATTCCCGCCATATGCCGACAAACTCAAATGGCTTAAACGATTGATGAAATAACCCTCATATCCCGAAAAAGAAAAACGCAATCTCTCCTCCTATTGTGTCGCATTTCACCAAAATTAAGGCAAAAAGAAAAGTGATTCTAGTGCAACCGAGACTATCTTTGGCAGGGAAAGAAAATTATTAGTATCCAACCTTCTCCCCTATATTTTCTTGCGAAAACATAGGGGAGAACTGAGGAGCGTAGCGACGAGGAGAGGGGTTAAAAATACCAGAATTGGAAGTAATAGAGTTAACCCTCCTCTCCCCCTGTGTTTCCGTAAGGGAATATAGGGGGAGTGCCCGCAAGGACGGAGGGGTTAATAAAAACAGCAGCCCGAACGGTTCGTTCTTCTCGCTGCTGAGAAGAATGAACCAATAATAAAACTCCGCCACCACCGATACAGTACTTGAAAAGAAGAAATAAAACCCGATTCTTCGATAACGAAAGTATGATTCTCAAAAAAAATAGATAACACACAGACAAAACCGAGGCTTGTTTCTATTAACCCTTTACACTATCTTTGCACGAAGCAAAGGAAAAGAAAAGTGGAACAAGATTTTCTGAACAGTCTGAACGACCAGCAACGCGAAGCTGTGCTCTATACCGATGGACCGGAATTGGTTATCGCCGGAGCCGGATCGGGTAAAACAAGAGTACTTACCTACAAAATAGCACACCTGCTGCAAATGGGATATCCACCCTACCGGCTACTGGCACTCACCTTCACCAACAAAGCGGCCAACGAGATGAAAGAACGCATCGCCGCATTGGTAGGGACAGAGACAGCTCAACGCTTGTGGGCAGGGACGTTTCACTCCATTTTCTCCCGCATACTCCGAGCCAATGCCGACCGGCTCGGCTATCGTCACGACTTCACCATCTACGATGCCTCCGATTCCCTGTCGCTTATAAAAAGCATTATCAGAGAACTTCAACTCGACGATAAGACATACAAACCCACAACCGTGCAAGCGATTATTTCCCATGCGAAAAACGCCCTTATCGAACCGCAAGCCTATGCGCGAAACCGGGAACTTATCGAGATGGATACTCGTTCGAAACGGCCCCTCATTCACGAAATATACCGTATCTACCGACAACGCTGTTTCGTGTCGGGGGCAATGGATTTCGACGACCTGCTGCTCAATACCAATATACTTTTCAGGGATCACCTCGACGTACTGCAACACTATCGCGACCTGTTCGCCTACATCTTGGTAGACGAGTATCAAGATACCAATTTCGCCCAACACCTCATCGTCAGTCAGTTGGGAAAAGACCACAACCACATCTGCGTGGTGGGCGACGATGCCCAGAGCATTTACTCGTTCCGGGGAGCGAATATCCACAATATACTCGGACTGAGTAAAGAATACCCGGGATTGAAAATATTCAAACTCGAACGGAACTACCGTTCCACACAAAATATCGTCAATACGGCCAACAGCCTCATCGCCAAGAACAAGGAACAAATACCCAAACAAGTATTCTCCGAAAAAGAACAAGGAAACAAAGTACAAGTAATAAGTGCCTATTCCGATTTCGAAGAAGGCTTTATCGTCTCGAACCGTATTGCCGAAATGCGTCTCACGACTCACTGTGATTACAACGACTTCGCTGTCCTCTACCGTACGAACGCACAGTCCCGTGTATTGGAGGAGGCTCTGCGCAAGCGCAACATACCCTACCGCATCTACGGAGGCATGTCGTTCTACCAAAGGAAAGAAATCAAGGACGCCATCGCCTATTTCAGATTGACGATAAACCCCGATGACGAAGAAGCGCTCAAACGAGTCATCAACTATCCCGCACGAGGAATCGGAAATACCACTCTCTCGAAACTCATCGAACGGGCACACTCGCAGGAATCCAGTATATGGAATGTGATTTCCGACCCCATAGGCCACAACTTGGCCGTTAACAACGGCACATTGAACAAGTTGAAAACCTTCAAGGACCTCATAGACGAATTACGCTACGAAGCCGATAAAAAGAACACATCGGAACTGGCGGAAACGATTATCAAGCGGTCGGGTATTTGGGGAGAGATTTCCTCGGATCGTACCCCCGAAAACATCAGCCGGCAAGAGAACATCGAAGAACTTTTGAACGGTGTCCGTGAATTTTGCGCCTTGCGCGAAGAAGCCGGAGAAGAACAAACCTCCCTATCCGACTTCTTAGCCGAAATTTCTTTGGCGACAGATCAAGACAACGGCGATGAAACCGAGCAAGACAAAGTAACCTTGATGACGGTCCATGCATCGAAAGGATTGGAGTTCAAACAAGTTTTCATTGTTGGAGTGGAAGAAGACCTCTTTCCTTCGGCCATGAGTAAAAACAGTGAACGGGAAATCGAAGAAGAACGACGTCTGCTCTATGTGGCCATCACCCGCGCAGAAGAAAACTGCACCCTCACGTATGCCCTCTCCCGCTATCGTAACGGACAAACGGTCTCCTCCCCTCCAAGCCGGTTCATCAAAGACCTCGATTCTCGATACGTCGATATGCCGGTACAAACCAAACAGGAGTCTCCCAGAGAAACCATATCGTGGAACCGATTTCCATTCGATACGGAAAGACCGCGCAAAACGTCCCGATGGAACGAAGAAAATACAGATCGCACACCTGCACCGAGACCATTCGTTGCTCCGTCTCCGGGCAAACGGTTGACTAAGATAGACTCTAAACCCACAGGTGAAACCCATTCTACGACACAATCCACAGTCGCGACCGCTGCCGGGCAGGTAGAAATAGGAACACTCATCTGCCATGCCCGCTTCGGAAACGGAACCGTTACAGCCATAGAAGATACGGGAGACAACTGCAAAATAACCGTCGAATTTGAAAACGTCGGGCGCAAACAGCTCCTGCTCAAATTCGCCAAGTTCACAATCATAGAATAATTTTCATACGTCATGCACGATACGCTATCGCAAATACCATCACCCTGCTATGTTCTCGAAGAAGAACTATTGCGCCGCAACCTCGCTCTCATTCGCTCTGTCAAAGAAGCCGCCGGAGTAAATATTATACTGGCGTTCAAAGCCTATGCCCTTTGGAAATCATTCCCCGTCATACGGGAATATATTCCGCACTCCACAGCCAGCTCCATACACGAAGCACGGCTGGCATTCGAGGAGATGGGCAGTCCGGCACACACCTACTCACCGGCCTATACCGAGCGGGATTTCCCGACAATACTCAAATACAGCAGCCACATTACCTTCAACTCCCTGACTCAATTCGAACGGTTTTACCCCCAAGTAGTAGCCGACGGCAATCGGGTATCGTGCGGGTTGCGTATCAACCCCGAATATTCCGAAGTAGAAACCGACCTCTACAATCCCTGCGCACCGGGTTCCCGCTTAGGAATAACCGCCGACAAGCTGCCTGAACTTCCGCAGGGAGTGGAGGGGCTTCATTTCCACACCCTCTGCGAGTCCACCTCCTACGACCTCGAAAAGACTTTGGCACAGGTCGAAGACCGATTCGGGCATCTGCTCCCCCATATCAAATGGCTGAACATGGGAGGCGGTCACCTCATGACCCGCAAAGATTACGATACCGCACATTTGATTAACCTCCTCCGGGGCTTCAAACAAAGGCACCCCGGCCTCGAAATCATTCTCGAACCCGGCAGCGCATTCGCTTGGCAGACCGGTACATTAGTATCCACCATAGTCGATATAGTCGAGAACCACAGTATCAAAACAGCCATTCTCGATGTCTCTTTTGCCTGTCACATGCCCGACTGTCTCGAAATGCCCTATAAACCGGCGATACGAGGCTCGGTAGAACCCGCACCCGGCACATACGCCTATCGTATGGGAGGAAACTCTTGTCTGAGCGGCGACTATATAGGAGACTGGCATTTCGACCACGAATTGCAAATAGGAGACCGAATCATATTCGAGGATATGATTCACTATACGACAGTCAAGACAACCATGTTCAACGGAATCCCCCACCCCTCCATAGCCTGCCTCAAAAGCGACGGGAAAGCGGAAATCTGGCGGGAATACGACTACTACGACTATAAAACCCGAATGGATTGACAAGACATCGATCCCCCGGAACAAATCACAAAATACATTTGTTAATCGACAAAAAGCATAAAACAATGGGAACATTCTTAGGTATCGTAGCACTGCTCATCACCCTTGTCGCATTTATTCCCCTATTGGGATTTCTCAACTGGGTGGCCATACCCATATCGGTCATTTTCCTCATCATCTGTGCCATTCTCAAATCAGACAATGGCAAAACCCTCTGCATCGTATCTATCGTTTTGGGTATACTGCGCCTTATGCTTGGTGGAGGGATATTCTAATCTCCTACGAGACAATGAAAACTGTTTACAAATCAAAGGTCGATAAAGGCTTGCTAATCGCCATTATAGCAATTGTCCTTCTGTCCTACCTGCCGCTCCTGTTCGAATTCTCTTGGATAGCCCTCGCCTTATTGGTCGTCACGGCCGCTTTCATTGCCGACCCGTTCTGTAACACGAGCTACACCATAGACAACGGCACGCTGCATATCAAATGCGGCATATTCTTGTCGTCCTCCTTCCCGATCGACCGAATAACGAAAATCTCGAAAACCAATAGTTGTTTAAGCGCACCGGCCTTATCGATGGACAGGATAGAAATCCGCTTCGCCGACAAAAAGACTCTCGTCTTGTCTCCCAAACAGAGGCAAGCATTCATCGATCATCTAAGGAGTCTCAATCCCGATATAGTTGTAAAGCCACCTCTCTGATACGGAATGATTCCCCTACTCTAACGTGAGAAAGTCGGCGGCTAAACGAACAGACTCCCCGAATGCCGCAGGCTGTCCCGGCACGGTGATAAAGAGATGCACCGTATGAGGCAAAACCGTATGGCTCACGGCAACGCCGAGCCCGGAAAGTCTGGCCGCCAATTCCTTCCCCTGACATAAAAGAATATCCCGCTCGGCATTGACGATAAGCGTCGGCGGTAGCTGTTTCAGTAGCTCGTCATCGGCTACGCCCGGCGAGACAAGAGGCTGGCGAGCATCTCCTGTACCGATGTATGCGGCATTGAAAGCCTCCATCAATTGGGCATCGAGACCATATCCCTCGGCATAGTTTTTCCACGAAGACGAACCGTCTGCCCAAGCTTTTGTCACCGGATAAAACAACACGAGCGAACAAAGTGAAGAGCACATCGTTCCACTGTCCATGCGGCAAGAGTGAGAATCCTTTGCAAGAATTAGGTTAAGAGCCGTAGCAAGAGCAAGATTCCCGCCCGAACTATCTCCGCCGATAGATATCCGATCAGGAAGAAAGCCATACTCCCCGGCATGCTCGAAAGCGAATGCGACGGCCTCGGTACAAGCATTGAGGGCGGCAGGATAAGCATGTTCGGGTGCTAAGGGATATTCCACGGCCAACACAGCAATCTTTGCCCTATACGATAACTCCGCACAAAAATGCGCACAACTATTGATACTCCCGAAACACCAGCCACCCCCATGTAAATAAATCAACACAGGCAACGGAATAGTATCGAATCCGACAGGGCGATACAAACGATAACGCCCTCCGATATCCGTTGTCACTACCCCACTTTTCGATTCAGGTTTCGCATTACGCGAATTACGCACAGATATCAAAGCGGTACAATCCCCGTTTATGGCGCGACGCACGGCATCGGCCTGTGTCTTTTGTAAACCCGCAGGCAAAGATTGAAGAAACGCACAAGTCTCCTTCTCCATCATTACACTGCTCTGCGCTCTGCCTCTCAATGAAAATACGATAAGTACGGCACACATGATCTTTTTAGACACATAAAAAGCCGTACGACAAATACCCAACGGTTCCATACATTCATTATCCCTTTGATTGAGCTATCAAAGATACGCTTTTCCACACAAAACACACCTACCAACACTGTAATTCAATAGTATTTATCCGTGGTATTCTCAACACATAAGAAATTAACAGTTTAAAATCCAACTAAATTAATTATGATTTAATTTCAAATCCGTACCTTTGACATATTAAATACAGCTGCTGCTGGTAAGAGCCGTACTCCTTTAAGGTTGTGATTCGCTTTCAAATTTGCAGCTCTGGCATATTAAATACGGCTGACGGACTTATCGATTATGAAATTCTTTCCAAGCAGAAAGCCATTGTCTACATCCAAAACAAGCAATTCATATTCATTTAGTAATTCTTAAACAGCATTTACAGCTATTGTACCGCTCCGTGATTTTCCTTATCTTCGCAAACCAAATCAATAAATGCAATATGAAATTCAAGATATTAGTTCCGTTGCTATGTCTATGTTTCCTGAGTAGTTGCTATACGTCCCAATTAGTAAGTAAATTCTCAGGCACACAAGTCGAATTAGGTATGAGCCAAAATGAGTTTATCCAAAAGTTTGGCAAACCGTTTAACAAAGAAATGGCTTATACTTACGATAAGCACAAAAGGGAAACATTGTTTTATAAAGAAGATTTATATCGGGGAAGTTGGTTCATCGTCACGACAGCTTTTACTTTTGTCGATTCCAAATTGGTCAGCCAAGAGATTGTCAGAGAAGAAAGGCAATTCAATCACGAAGAACATCCTCGTCGGGAAAAACATCAATCTTCCACAACTTGCCCACGTCAAAATTTCCTCCTATCTTGTACCAATATTTAACCCGTCATTCTTGATTTTCAATATTCCCAGCATTTTACACGAATATTCAAGAAAGCGATAGGTGTGACACCGAATGAGTCTCGGATATAGGCATGGAAACTGTATATTAACATTCCCTATTGTATCAATTTGGAAACAAAGTAGTTAGCATTAATTTAACCCCATTCGATACACAAACATTTGCCTTGACGACGTAGTATTTAGCCAAAGTTTGCACCTCATCGTTGTGAGTCACTTTCAAATTTGTACCTTTGACATATTAAATACAGCCCTTGCGGACACTGTGCGTGTTGCCGTGATGTTGTGATTCGCTTTCAAATTTGTATCTTTGACATATTAAATACAGCGAATACCGTATGGGAACAATCCCGTATTGCGTTGTGATTCGCTTTCAAATTTGTATCTTTGACATATTAAATACAGCCTTTCGGGTTGCTTCGTAACAAATTGGTCGTTGTGATTCGCTTTCAAATTTGTATCTTTGACATATTAAATACAGCAACATTCCCGCCGATGTGCTCACAGAACTGGTTGTGATTCGCTTTCAAATTTGTATCTTTGACATATTAAATACAGCCCCGAACAGTTCCAAAACTCTTGGGACCATGTTGTGATTCGCTTTCAAATTTGTATCTTTGACATATTAAATACAGCATTATAACTACTTATTTAATTCATGATTTTGTTGTGATTCGCTTTCAAATTTGTATCTTTGACATATTAAATACAGCAATGCACCCACGGCCTTGTCAAGGTGTACAGTTGTGATTCGCTTTCAAATTTGTATCTTTGACATATTAAATACAGCCTTAGTTGATAAATCTATCCGTGATATATGGTTGTGATTCGCTTTCAAATTTGTATCTTTGACATATTAAATACAGCATACTCCTATTAATTCCTTCTTTATCGCTTGTTGTGATTCGCTTTCAAATTTGTATCTTTGACATATTAAATACAGCAGAAGCGGAACGACTTGAAGACGAATTACGGTTGTGATTCGCTTTCAAATTTGTATCTTTGACATATTAAATACAGCCGGTAGATTATGAACCGTTCACTATCAATGGTTGTGATTCGCTTTCAAATTTGTATCTTTGACATATTAAATACAGCACAATGCTTCGCAAAGAATATTCCGCAGACGTTGTGATTCGCTTTCAAATTTGTATCTTTGACATATTAAATACAGCAAATTA
>OLQD01001942.1_pt1 | contig 15873 bp, 15 predicted proteins | sample 1672841 | NCBI WGS metagenome assembly OLQD01 (sample SAMEA3136729, study PRJEB25190) | human gut metagenome | biome: human gut; feature: human-associated habitat; material: faeces | place: Austria | collected 2013 | reverse complement strand
CAGCAGCCATACCTAGTCGTTGGGGACGTTCTTAAATGACTAGTCGCTGGGGACAGTCTTCGTAGGTAGCGCATAAAAAGGAGATGGGCTTTCCCCGACGGCTGTCGAGAAAAGCCCATCCCATAATTTAGAACCGTTAGAACGTTCCGCCGCCGCCTCCGCCGACGCCGCCGCCTCCGCCACCCGAGAAGCCGCCGCCACCGCCGCCGCCCGAGCTATCGGAACTCGAGGCCAGCTCACGGATGCTCTCGTGATACACGCCGTCGAACGAATCCATCGGCGACTCGTTGCCATAATGATGGTAGTACCACCAGTAGCAGGGGTAATTGTCGTAGAAACCGTCGGACTCGCGCACCTCGGGAGGAACAGCCTCGGCAAGCTGACGCAGGATTTCCTTCGAAACGCCCAGCGCCACGCCCATCACCAGAAGTTTATTCCACAGGACCAGATCGCCGGGGACGGCTTCCTTTAGGCGCGTGAAGTCCTCGAGCCAATGCTTAAGCGCCTTGCAGCGCGCCGCCACCTCGGCGCCCTCCGGCGTAAAGCGGCGGAACGTAAGGCCCACGCCAATACCCACCAGCACAATCGGCACCGAGATAAGCGCGGCGATAATGTTCACCTGTGCGCCGTCGGTAAAGAAAATGGATCCCATGGGAACAAAGGCGATCAGAATACCGAGAACCAGGCAAAACACCATTGCAACGATGCCGTCCGAGGCAACGTACTCGCTATCGGCCAGCTTGCCCTTAACGGTGTTCTGATAGTCCTCGAGCTTGTCGCCCACGGGCGTAGCGTGCTGCTTGACGTAGTGCTGCAGCTCGTCGAACGTGCGCGAGCGATCGCCGTTCTCGTCGGTCTTAGCACCGGCAAAGAAGACCTTGAGCACCATGTGGTCAATGCCCTTGGCCGACTTCCAACCCGCATCACTCACCGTCACGCGATACGTCTGCTCTTCTTTTTCGCGCCCCAACAGACCCTTCTTGGCCTTGGTCACGGTCGCCTGCTCCAGCTTGATCACACGGTCGTCAGTGAGCTTCATGAGCGTGGCGATATATGCCTGATCGGGCACCTCGTTCCAGCTCATAAGGGCCGAAAGCACAGCGGGATGGTCGGCCGAAGGCACATCGCGGAAATATTCGTCCTGGAAAAGCGGCTTGGGCTTGCGGCGGCGCAGTTTGAGCGCAACGATTGTGCCGGTAAAGGCCACCGCCGCGACAACACTTAGCGCGGCAAGTGCATTGGCAATCATGCGCGCGCGGGCGCGGCGGGCGTTAGCTTCGTCGGCCCACGCCTTCTCCTCGCTCAGGATTGTCGGCATGCGCTCCTCGCTCGAAGCGGAAAGCCATGGCACCCAGTCGCTAGGAAAGGCGATGCGTGCCTCGGCAAACTCGCCCTCGTGCACGCACGGAATGGTATAGGTGACCATGGGCTCATCCTCATCGAGCGACACATCGCCCGTCAGCGGACCGTGGCCCCATGCGCGAAAGTTATCGCCCTTGACGGCCGCCGTCCCGGCAGCAGCATTTGCGAAGTACACTTCCATCTCGACGTCATCGGAATCCGCGGACCAGCCGTCACCCACGAACTTCCAGTAGAGCTCGGCGGTATCGGCCCAGTTCATGACCGCACCGGTCATGGTGTAGCTCACGTAATAGATTGCGCTGTCGCCGCTCTCGTGGGGGCTGAAAACCTTGATCTTTACGCCGCCGTCGGACTGCTCGACCGTATAGACGCCGCTGTCACCTTTGTTTGCATAGTCGACCCTGTTAAACGCGGCATCGTCTTCCTCGACGCTCAGCACGTCGACACCCGCCGCACCGCCCTGCTGGTTGGTGCCCGCATTGATCTCCCAATACACGCCGTTGATGTCGTCATCGAAATCAAACTGGCGCCCCTCGACAACGGTCAACGACCCATCGGCCTCAACCGTGGCGCCGATGTAGGTTTGGCTCATGGAGTAGCCGTCGGCGTGCGCGGCGGCGGGCAGTAGCAACAATGCAAGCGCGACGAGTGCGCAGACGGAAGCAAATCGCGCGAATAGGCGACGCTGCCGACAGGTCTTGGCAACGGGGGCGTTCATAGGCATATCCTTTGTCTGTAAAACCAACAGCGCCATTGTCCCACGTTTGCGGGTACGCATGACGAACATCTAGGCGACCGGAGCGCCAAACGGGATGAAAGTCACGCCCGCCGCCAGCAGCTAGTCATTGGGGACGTTCTTAAATGACTAGTCATTAGGGACACCCTTGGCATGGCCTGCGCCAGCAATAGATACCACTCCACAGCTCCGTCACAGGTGTAGCGGCTTTGTGTGGGCGCGGCATGCGCTGATTGAGCCGCCAGCCGAGGGGCATAAAGCAGTTGAGCGAAAACGGTTTGCCCCTTTGCCGTTCGCTCGAGGATCATGTCCCCCTTTTCCGCGGAAACCCCGGCAGTTGCGAAGAGCTGCCGGGGTTTCTGTCGTCTAAGGTGCCGAATTGATGGACAGGAATCAAAGCGCCGAGTCTGCGGCCCGCCATACGCAATGCGGGGCTTCGACAACTTGCGGACCACAGTGACGTCTCCCCACCGCGCCCCGCGCTATACTCGTCCGCATGGATATCAACGCACGCAACATAGCAACACACGCCGCGGACGCGCCAGCGATGCCGCCCGCCTCTGCCCCCGCGCCCGTCGTGGGCCGTTTTGCCCCGTCGCCCTCGGGCCGCATGCACCTGGGCAACGTGTTCAGTTGCCTGTGCGCGTGGCTTTCGGCCCGCAGCCAGGGCGGCCGCATCGTACTGCGCATCGAGGACCTGGACGATCGCTGCAAGCGCCCGGAACTTGCCGCTCAATTGATTGACGACCTGGCCTGGCTGGGGCTTGAGTGGGACGAAGGCCCCTACTACCAGCACAATCGCCTGGACTTGTACGAGGACGCCCTGCACCAGCTGCAAGACGCCGGCCTCACCTACCCCTGCTTTTGCACGCGCGCCGAACTCCACGCCGCGAGCGCGCCGCACGCCAGCGACGGCACGCCCATCTATCGTGGCGCCTGCCGAGGGCTTTCGGCCGAAGAGGTCGCCCGCCGCAGTGCCCTGCGCGCCCCGGCCACGCGCCTGCGCGTGCCCGCCGTCGACGACCTCGCAGACGATGTGGTCGAATTTGTGGACCGCACGTATGGTGCCCAATGCGAGGCGCTCGCCACCGAATGCGGCGACTTTTTGGTGCGCCGCAGCGACGGCGTGTTTGCCTATCAGCTAGCCGTGGTGGTCGATGACGCCGCCATGGGCGTCACCGAGGTCGTGCGCGGATGCGACCTGCTGGGCTCCACGCCCCGCCAAATCTATCTGCAGCATCTGCTGGGACTTCCCACGCCGCACTACGCGCACATTCCGCTGCTCATGTCGCCGGACGGCCGCCGCCTTTCCAAGCGCGACCGCGATCTGGACCTGGGCGAATTACGCGCCCGCTTTGGCACGTCCGAGGCACTGCTGGGATGGCTCGCCGGGCAAACGGGCATCACACCGGACACCACACCGCGCTCTGCCGAACAGCTGGTCGAGCACTTTAGCTGGGATGTTATCCGTGTGCATCGGGAAAACATCACTGTAACGGTCGAGTAGCCAGCCACCGCGCCTCTACGCAACATCCCAGGGCTGGAGTTCGTCGCCTAGGCGAACGATGCGGTCGTAGAGCACGGTGTGGCGCTCGGCCGGATTGGCATCCCGATGAAAATGTCCGTAGTACCAGCGCTTGTAATCCAAGCGGTCTTCCAGCTCATCGAAAAATGCCGTAAGCCGATCAACGGCGGGGTAATTCCAGCCGGGTGCCGGATAAAGCGTGGGCGAAAGCATGCGCGTAGAGCAGGTGTGGGTGATCACGTAGTCGACCTTCCAGCCCACGCTGTCGAGCTTTGCCCGTGCCTCCTCAAAGTTGCGCTCGTCCGGCAGCTCCTGTGGCCACCAGCTGGAATACGGTATGCGGTATTCCTTGTCCACGCTCGTGGCACCGCCCATAGTAAAGATCGTTGAGTCATCGAGCTCAAAAATCTCGGCACGCGCCAGACGCCGTATGGGAGAGGCATCCGACAGGCGCTGCGTCAGCCCACCGTGCCACAACTCCATGGGGCGCTCTGCCCAGTGATCGAAACGCTCGTGGTTGCCGTCGACAAACAGTACGGTATAGGGACGCGATTCCAGCCAGGCGATATCAGCGCACTCCTCGGCAGAGAAATCCCACGGAAAGCCAAAGTCGCCCGCGACGATTAGATAGTCGTCGCTCGTCAGACTATCCCCAAGCTCCCAGTCGCGCAGCTTTTGCATGTCGACGCCGCCGTGAATATCGCCCGTCACATAAACCGTCATCGGATCACCACTTCCCTGTAAGTCGCTAGCCACATTCTGCACGATCACTAAGCCAACCGTTCCAGCCCTTCCATCCTTAGGGCTTACTCCTCGTTCTTCCATCCAAACGGGTCAAGCACCCAAAAACCAGATCGAGCACGCCGCCGGTCATCATGGCGGCGGCAAGGGCCATGCAAACGTGCAGAGAGCTGGCGCTTCGAAGCATGTCGAACGGCCCCAGAACAGCCAGCAGGGCGACCGCTGCGCCGGCAAGGCACAGCACGAGGCACGGCCCCGCGTCCTTGACGCACTTCTTTGCGAGATGCTTGGTGTTGTCACTCATCAATATCGAACTCCTTAGAGGGTCGTCGTTCAGATGCATGCCGCCGCGGCAGAGCAGGGCGGCAGGGAAAGTGTCACATGTCGTGCGGACATCAATGGAGAAACCGCCTGCACGACCAACCCTTGACGCCGCTTTGCTACCGGCACCCCATCCCCCGCTATCGAGGTCTAATACTTTTCCGCGAAGTGAACGTCTGTTTTTGGGCCCCTGAAGCATCCACATTTTTCGTCGGCAAAATCGCAGGATTCTGGCAGTAAAACCGCAGGAAACGGCGCACTCAAAGCGTCGATGTTTCGGGGGTCCGATTTCACTCGTTCACTTCACGGAAAAGTATTAAACCTCGCTGTCGGCCGCCCCAAAGACCTGTCCTTCCCTTCCCCACGCCACGCAAAACCGGCCTTCCCCTTGCCTGCGCGCCCCGCATCACGCGCTTCGTCACCCAAAAACTCATCCAACATTAATCTTGGCTCAAGAATCGCTTAATCTATAACCTGCACTATAGAGTTCGACCAAGGGCGGGGCGGCGCCGCGCAACGCAGACTGCCGAACGCAACGCTCGCGCCCGGGCAGATCGCCCGGCGTCGCGCCCATCGAACGAAAGGACAGGTCATGGACGACCTCGAGAAAGCTGAAACCATCCGCACCAAGTGCAATGTGAGCTACACCGATGCCAAAGCGGCGCTCGACGCTGCCGACGGCAACGTTTTGGACGCCATCATTTGGCTCGAGTCGCAGGGCAAGACCCAGACCACGTCGGCGCACGCCGCCACCGAGTCCGCGCCGGTCGACGAGCCCTCGGCCGAGATGGTCGCCGCGCAGGCCGCCTACGAAAAGTCGAGCGAAAAGACCGACTTCTCCAAGAAGATGGACAGCGTGTGGGAGTACCTCAAAAAGCTCTTCCGCCTGAGCCTGGACACCAAGTTTATCGCCACGCGCCGCGATGCGATCATCCTCAACATTCCCATCCTGATCCCCATCGTCGCGCTGTTTGCCTGGGGCGCCACGATATGGCTGATGCTGATTGGTCTGTTCTTTGGCATGCGCTACCGCATCGACAGCGACGGCGACGTGCCCGGCAGCATCAACAACCTGATGGATCACGCCGCCGATGCCGCGGACGGCATCAAGCAAAATCTGAACGACGACAAGTAATCGCAGACGGGGGCACGCATGGCACGGATCCTGATCGTAGAGGACGAAGAGAAAATCGCCCGCTTTGTGACACTCGAGCTGGAGCACGAGGGCTACCAGGTGGAGCACGCCGCCGACGGCCGCACCGCCGTTGACCTGGCGCTGGAACGCGACTACGATCTGATTCTGCTCGATGTACTGTTGCCGCAGCTCAACGGCATGGAGGTGCTGCGGCGCGTCCGCAAGCACAAGGATGTGCCGGTGATCATGGTCACCGCGCGCGATGCCGTGATGGACAAGGTGGCCGGGCTTGACGCCGGTGCTGACGATTACCTGACTAAGCCGTTTGCGATTGAGGAGCTGTTCGCACGAATCCGCGTGGCGTTGAAACGCTCGGAGGCCGTGCGGGCGGCTTCGGGCGTTGGCGCCGTCGGGGCCGGGGAGAGCGCTACGGGTGCCGCCGCGATACCCCCAGCTGGCGACTCGGCCAAGACCTCTGCCGTGCCTTCCCCCGCCGCGCTCACCGTGGGTTCGGTCGCGCTCGATCCCGACCGCCGCGAAGTCACGGTCGGCGGCTCGCCCATCGTACTGACAGCCCGCGAGTTCGACGTCCTCGCCCTGCTTATGGCACATGCCGGCACCGTGCTCACGCGCGAGCGCATCGCGCACGAGGCGCTGGGCTACGAATACGTGGGCGATACCAACAACGTCGACGTACACATCGCGCACCTGCGCGCCAAGATCGAAGACGCCGGCAGCGCCCGCATCATCCAGACCGTGCGCGGGGTGGGCTATGTCTGCCGTGCGTAACGCCGAGGCCAAGCGCGTCACCTCCATCGCCCGTGCCATCAACTGGAGCTACATGTGGCGCCGCTTGGTGAGCTACGTCTGGCTCGATCTGCTGCTGGTGGTGATTGCAGCGGCGATCCTCGTCTATGGCTACAACCAGACGCTGCCCGACGGCGCGTTTACCGCAGGATGGATTCCCGGCGCCACCGTTCACGGCATATCGCTGACGCCCGCGCGCGGCTGGGACCTGGCAACACTCACCTATACCGTCGAGCTTGCGCGCGCCACCAAGACCTTCCCCCTCGCGCAGGACCTCGCCACGCTATGGCCTCTCTACCTTGTCGTTGTAGGTTGGCAGGTCATCAGCGTGCTCAACATGCTCGGCGGCGCCCGACGCGTACGCCGCACCATGGCACCGCTCAACGACCTGGCCCTACGCGTGGACGAGCTCGGCCGCATGCAGCTCTCCGGCGGCAAGATGGAAACGCTGGAGCAGGCCATCGAGCGAGCAAGCGTCGATTCGCCGAGCGTCACCACTGGCGACGCCGACCTGGCGAGCATCGAGGTCGCACTCAACCGTCTGCTGCGCCAGATGCAAGAGGCCAAGCTGCAGCAGATGCGCTTTGTCAACGACGCGAGCCACGAGCTGCGCACGCCCATCGCGGTGATTCAGGGCTACGTAAACATGCTCGACCGCTGGGGCAAAAACGACCCGGACGTGCTAGCGGAATCCATCGCATCCCTCAAGGCCGAAAGCGAGCACATGCAAGAGCTCGTGGAGCAGCTGCTGTTTTTGGCACGCGGCGATGCCGGGCGCACGGTCCTGCGGCGCGCGAACACCAACCTGGCCGCACTGGTCGGCGAGGTATGCGAGGAATCACAGATGATCGATACCGAGCACACGTATCGACTGGCCTTTGACACTGCGCTTGCCAGCGACCCGCGCTGCGACGCGTCCGTCGACGTGGCGCTCGTGAAGCAGGCTCTGCGCGTAATCGTGCAAAACGCCGCCAAGTATTCGGACGCGGGAACGACCGTCACATTTGGCATAACGCCCGATGCGGGCATGGGCACGACCGACATAAGTGTTGAGGACGAAGGCATCGGCATGAACCAGGAATCCGCAGCTCACGCGTTCGAGCGGTTCTACCGTGCCGACAACGCGCGCGATGTCGGTGCACAGGGTTCGGGCCTGGGGCTCGCTATCGCCAAGTGGATCGTCGACAGCCACGGCGGCGTCATCGGTGTGACCTCGGTCGAGGGCGTCGGCAGCCGCTTTACGATTCGCCTGCCGCGGTAGGGCGCCTCTCACGAATCGAAGGTGAATGCTTTTCCGCGAAGTGAACGACCTATTTTGGACCCCCGAAGCATCCGCACTTTTTGGCGCCAAAATCGCAGGGAAAACCTGACAAAACCGCAGGAAACGGCGTCTCCAAAGCGTCGACGCTCCAGGGGTTCGATTTCACTCGTTCACTTCGCGGAAAGCCATTCACCTTCGATTTACGGCAGCCCGTCAGTCACCCTCTCGGTATTAAAAATGGGGCAAGGCCACGCGCCTTACCCCATTTTTTGCTAACTAAAGCAGCTTGTGCGCTACTCGCGGCACAGGTGCACGGCGAAACCGGCGAACTCGCGCTTAAAGTACACGAGCTTGGTGCTACCGTCGGGCAGCAGCGCGCGCGACTCCTCGTTGACCTCGAGCCCGCGCTCTGCAAACCACCTCTCGGCCGCATCGATGTCGTTGACGGCAAAGCCGATGTGGCCCTTGGCGCCACGACCGTTCTGCTTCATGACCTCGACCAGCGAATCGTTAAAGTACGAAACCGGGGTCTCGATAACGGGCAGGCCCATCATCGTCGAGAACAGCTCCGCAATCTCCAAGGCGTCTGCCGGGTCGGCGGCGTTAATGCCCACATGGGCAACGCGCATACCAAAGAGCTCTACCGGATTGGCGTTCTGTTCACTCATGCAGTCAGCGCCTACTGAGCCATGACGTCAAGAACGGCCTTCTCAGCAGCGACGCGGTTCATGCCGGTCATGAAGGGCACGCCGCTCACGTACGGGCAGGTGAGGCCCTCGGGGGCAACGGTGGTGGCGATCAGCAGGTCGGCGCCCTCGTCGCAAACGTCCTTGGCCTCGGAGATGGCGCACTGCACGATCTCGTACTTGTCGGCGTAACCGTTGGCGTCGAGCAGGGTAGCGACCTTCTGGGCAACGAGCGTGGAAGTAGCAGCGCCAGCACCGCAAGCCAAAACAATCTTCTTCATAGGTAATGTCTCCCTTCATGGTTTACTTTAGGTAAGTGTACCGCAGCGAGCGATGGCACTCAGCCTCGATGAGCTTTTATGCCAGTTTGCTTGCGCGCTGCGTATAATACATCTAGTACGTGTTGTCATACCGCTCGCTTTATGAGCGACTAAGGACCCCAATATGCCCGATTCCCGCACCCTCTGGACCGCCGTCGTCATCATCTGTATCGCCGTGTCGGTGTTCTTTAGCGTCAAAAAACGCACCACGTTTAAGCGCCTGCAGCAGCTTATGGCTGCCAAGCAGTGGGACGAGTTCGATCGCTTGCTCGATGGCAAACTCACCAGCATGCTGTACCCGCGCTATAACCGCGACTACCTGCGCCTGAACTCCTATCTGCTGCGCGAGGACCACAAGCGCGCCGACGAGATGTTCGATTTGCTGCTGGGACTCAATCTGCCCAAGATGCAGCGCGTCGACCTGGTGATTAAGGCCTTTAACTACTACGTTGGCCAGGAGGACCGCAAAAAATCCAAGGAGCTCCTGCACGAGATCAAGGGCTTTGAGGGCGGTCAGGCCGAGGCAGTCGCGCACGAATGCCAACTGATGTACGACACGATGATCTTGAAGCGCCACAACGACATTCCCGAGCTGGAGCGCATGCTCAAGGAGGCCGGTGACGACAAGGTCAAGAGCTGCCGCCTGGAATACCTGCTGGCCCTGCAGTACAAGAACAAGGGCGACGAAGCCAAGTTCCAGGAGTTCCTGGAGAAGTCGGGCCAACACTCGATGGCCGTCAACGCGTAACGGACGGCTTGTGCTAGACTTCTAGTCTCACGGGGGCGTGGCGGAATTGGCATACGCAGGAGACTTAAAATCTCTCGCCGCAAGGATTGTGGGTTCGAGTCCCACCGCCCCTACCACGTATTGTTTACGAGCCCGTGTTCCCCAGGGATGCGGGCTCGTTTCTTTTGGACGCCGATGGGGCTTTAAGTTGCGGTGGAATAGTTCCTGTTTTGGCCGTTTACCAGCCCATTTAGGAACTATTTCACCGCAACTCAGAGGGAGACGGTTAAAGAGCGCTCAGACTCGGGGTCCAGACGATGGTGGGGGTTGCACCGTCGAGAGTCTCGTTGATGGTGGCGGCCATACCGGCGAGTAGGCTATTCTCGCTTACGGTGAGCGTCTTGTAGCCGCCGGCACGCATGAGCTCGCGGATTACCACGGCGCCAGCCAAGATCACGCCCGCGCGTTTGGGCTGCACACCCGGTAGCGCGGCGATGCCGTCCGCGTCCAACACAGACATGTGCTCGATAGCAGCCGAAATCTGTTCCATCGAAAGCTCGCGCAGGTGCACAAAGCTCGAATCATACGGCTCCAGCTCGTGAACCAGCGCCACGAGCGTGGTGACGGTGCCACCCACCGCGACCAGGCGCTCTGCACGCTCAAAATTGCTCGGCAGGCCCTCAAAATAGGCGGCGAACTGCTCGCCCGCCCAGTTGGCAGCGGCAGCAAGCTCGCCGTCCGCAGGCGGCAGTGCCGAGAAAAACCGCTCCGTCACGCGGCGACAACCGATGTCCAGCGAACGCGTGCCCTCCAGCGCAAAGACCCCACGCTCCGGTGCGTACACACCCGTCGCGAGTTCCGTGGACCCGCCGCCCGAATCCGCGACAATAATGCGCTCGCCGGCAAAGTCGTGCGCCACGCCAAAAAACGTCAGACGCGCCTCGACCTCGCCCGGAATCACCTGCGGTTCGAGCCCCAGATCGCGCAGACCGTCCAGCAGCAGGGCGGCATTGGACGCATCGCGCGCGGCGCTCGTGCACGTGGTGCAGATGCACACGGCCCCAAAGGCACGGGCCTCGTCCACAAACATCCGGCACGCAGCGAGCACGCGCTCAACAGCCGCCTCGCAAAAGCGACCTGTCGCGTCCACGCCCTCGCCCAGGTCGGTAATCTCGGTGTGCTTGGACGATTCCACGATCGCCCCGCCCTCGACCTGGGCCAATACCAGTCGCGACGACACCGTTCCCAGGTCGATCGCCGCCACCTTATAGCGTTTGCAATTTGTCATTGCGGGCTCCCCTCCGGGCGCTATTTGCCGTTGGACACGACCGTCTGACCCTCGACACCGTTAAACCCAAACAGCATGTCGAGCGCCTGGATGTACCACGGCGCGTCCTTACCGACTTCTTCGATTTCCTTGGCAACTTCGCTGGCCTTCTTGGCGTTCGACGACTTCTTGCTCGAAGACGAATCTGAATCGTCATCCAGACCCAGCACGTCAATCTTGGTCTCGCCGGGCATCACCAGGCCCAGGTCCTCGGACGCCGCGTCCTTAATGCCCTCCTCCGAGAGCAGTTTGTCGACGCTTTTTTGCAGCTCATCATTGTATTGCTGACGAATCTCGACCTGCTTGGCCAAGATATCGCTCGAACGCTTTGCCACGTACAGATCGCGCACGGGGAAATACAGGCTCACGAGCACCAGGGCAACGACAATGCCGATGAATAGCCCTCGCTGAGGACCGTGGGTAAAGTCGTAAATTGCCTTGACCACTGCGTTGTCGTTGGCGTAGTGCATAAAGTCCGAGCCGGAAAGACGGCTTGAGGGCCTGGTCGACTTTTCGTGCGTTTGAGCCGAGGGGCGCTGAGCATGCGTCGGGCGCGCCGAACGTGGCGGACGGTCCGTCGGCGTATTCATTTGAGCACGGGAGTGTGGGGCACTTGTCGGTCGCTGCGTGGAGCGGTCGGCACCGGCGTAATCGGACCCGCCGAGCTGCACCGTGCGCGCACGACGAGACGACGGCTCACGCGAACCGGCGGAATAGTACCTGTTGTCGTAAATCTGATCCATGTGCGCCTTGTGCGGTTGAGGTTTGTTTGCGCTAAGTCCTTTAGTTATAGCACGAGCGCCCGCACCGCCTTCGCCAGCCTTTGCTCGACATAAAAAAAGGCGCTGAGCCATATGGCCCAGCGCCCAATGGTGCTCAACAGTGCCCGGCGGAAGCGAGGCGAATCCGAGTCAGCCCCGCCGCCGCACACGCCGCTGCCTAGCGGATGTTGTAGAACGCGGCCTTGCCGGCGTAGCGCGCGCTGCCCTCGAGCTCGTCCTCGATGCGGATGAGCTGGTTGTACTTGGCAATACGGTCGCTACGGCACGGGGCGCCCGACTTAATCTGGCCGGCGTTAACACCCACGACCAGGTCGGCGATCGTGGAATCCTCGGTCTCGCCGGAACGGTGGCTCACGATGCAAGCGTAGCCGGCCTCCTTGGCGGTTTCGATGGCCTCGAGCGACTCGGTGAGCGTGCCGATCTGGTTGACCTTGACCAGGATCGCGTTGGCGGCGCCCAGCTCGATACCCTTCTTGAGGCGCTCGGTGTTGGTGACGAACAGGTCGTCGCCCACCAGCTGCACCTTGTTGCCAATGCGACGGGTGAGCTCAACCCAGCCGTCCCAATCCTCCTCGGCCATGCCGTCCTCGATGGAGATGATGGGGTAGGTGTCGACGAGCTTCTCCCAGTAATCGACCATCTGGGCGCTCGTGTACTCCACGCCCTCGCCCTTGAGCTCGTACATGCCGGTCTCGGCGTTGTAGAACTCGGTCGAGGCCGGATCCATGGCGTACATGAAGTCGACGCCGGGCTTAAAGCCGGCCTTCTCCACGGCCTTGGTGATGTACTCGAACGGCTCGGCATTGGTCTTGAGGTTGGGTGCAAAGCCGCCCTCGTCGCCCACGCCGCCGCCCAGGCCGGCCTCGTGCAGCACACCCTTGAGGGTGTGATAGACCTCGGCGCACCAGCGCAGACCCTCGGCAAAGCTCGGGGCGCCCACCGGCATGATCATGAACTCCTGGAAGTCAACGTTGTTGTCGGCATGCACGCCGCCGTTGAGGATGTTCATCATGGGCGTGGGCAGCAGGTGGGCGTTGACGCCGCCCAGGTACTGGTACAGCGACAGGCCCGCCGACTCTGCCGCGGCGCGGGCAACTGCCAGCGACACGCCCAGAATGGCGTTGGCGCCGAGCTTGGTCTTGTTGGGCGTACCGTCCGCAGCAATCAACGCGGCATCGACAGCGCGCTGGTCGAAGGCGTCGAGGCCCACGACGGCATCGGCGCACTCGTTGTTGACGTGCTCGACGGCCTGCGAGACGCCCTTGCCCAGGTAGCGACCCTTGTCGCCGTCGCGCAACTCGCATGCCTCAAAGGCACCGGTCGAAGCGCCCGAAGGCACCATTGCGCGGCCAAAGCTGCCGTCCTCGAGCACGACCTCGACCTCGACGGTGGGATTGCCGCGGCTGTCGAGCACCTCACGACCGTAGACGTCCAAAATATCGCTCATGTTGTCTCCCTCTCACTTGGAAACGGGTTGAATGCTTGGCGACACGGCTTGCACGCTACAGCGACGCGCAGGTTCATAAGTTAGCCTTATCGCACTTTTTGCATTATGCCCTAAGTTAGCCAAGGGATACAATCTTTTTAAAAATAATGGGAGCGATGGGACAAGCCCGTCCCGTCGTTCCCGCAGTCTTACTCCTCCGCCTTTACGGCATCCCAGAGGTCGTTGAGGCCGTGGGTCGAAAGCTCAGCCAGATCCACATGGGCGTTGGCCGCCATCTGCTCCATCGCGGCCCAACGGCGGCGGAACTTTGCCGTGCTGGCACGAAGGGCACTCTCGGCGTCGATTCCCTCCTTGCGCGCAACGTTGACCAGGGCAAAGAGCAGGTCGCCAAACTCCATCTCGCGCTCGGGCGAGCCGGGAGCCTCGGCCTCAAACTCGGCACGCTCCTCGGCGACCTCGTCCCACACATCCTGGACCGTCTCCCACTCAAAGCCCACGGCCGCCGCCTTGCGCGACACCTTCTGGGCCTGCATCAGCGCAGGCAGATGTGTGGGCACGCCGTCGAGCAGGCCCTCGGGCGCAGCCTCGCCTGCTGCCACGGCCTTGTCCTTGGCAGCCTTCTCGGCAAGCTTAACCTCGTCCCAGATCTTGAGCACCTCGTCGGAGTTATCGGCATCCGCATCGCCAAACACGTGTGGGTGGCGGCGGATGAGCTTGGCGTCGATATCGCGCGCCACGTCGGCCAGCGTAAACTCGCCGGCGTCCGCCGCAATCTGCGCATGCAGCACTACCTGCATGAGCACGTCGCCGAGCTCCTCGCGCAGATGCGCCACGTCGTCAGCCTCGATGCAATCGAGCGCCTCGTAGGCTTCCTCGATCATGTTCTTGCCGATGCTCTGGTGCGTCTGCTCGCGGTCCCACGGGCAGCCGTCGGGCTGACGCAGGCGCCAGATGGTCTGCACCAGATGCTGCAGCTCGGCCGACGCGTCTACCAGCGTGGACAGATCGCGCGAGCCCTCGGCATTTTGCTGAGCCATGTGCTGCGCCATGGTTATTCCTCCTCCAGGATCACGTGACGGAACGCGCCGTCCTCGTAGATGCCGTAGCTGTGCGTACCGTCCTTGGGAATGCTCACGCTGCCGGGGTTGAAGAGCCACAGGCCCGGGTGCGCGGCGCTTTCCTCGTTAACCTTGATGTGCGTGTGGCCGTAGACGAGCGCGGAGCCCTCGGGCAGCGCGGGCGCGTGGTCGACGCTGTTGTGCATGCCGGCGCCAAAGACGTGGCCGTGCGTCAGGAACAGCTCGCGACCGGTCTCGTCGAACAGCGTGGCGTAGTCCGCCATGACGGGGAAGTCGAGCACCATCTGGTCGACCTCGGCGTCGCAGTTGCCGCGCACCGCGATGATGCGGTCGGCCAGGGCGTTGAGCAGCGGGATCACGCGTTTGGGGGCGTAATCGCGCGGCAGGTCGTTGCGCGGGCCGTGGTAGAGCAGGTCGCCCAGCAGAACGATGCGGTCGGGTTGCTCGGACTCGATGGCGGCGCAGAGGCGCTCGGTCCAGTATGCCGAGCCGTGGATGTCGGAGGCGATGAGGTATTTCATGGTGGTCCTTTCGGGAGGGGTTGATGGGGCTGGGCGCGAGATGTCGCCGACCGCGTTACTCAAATCGCAGTGCCGAGGCTTGTGCCGCCTGCATCACGCGCTGGAGCGGCACGTTATGCTCGCGGGCAAGACGGGCGCAGTCCTCGTACTCGGGCGCCGCACGCTCACTGCCGTCGGGCAGGGTGGCTACTTTGACGGCCACCTCGCCCCAAGGCGTCGTCACTTGCTCAAAGCGGCGTGGTAGGCAAACGCGCTCCATAACCTGGCGGCGGATGCCGTTGGTCGTGGTCTCCAAAAAGATAATCGTCTGCAGGCGCTCGATATCCTCGTGGGTGCAGATTACCTGCAGCTGCCAGCCGGGGCGACCTTTCTTGCAATAGAGGGGCAGCCAATGCACCTCGCGCGCACCGGCCTCGCGCAGGCGGTCGGCGGCGTAGGCGAGCACCTCGGGCGACGCGTCGTCGATATCGCATTCCAGCTTGACGATGGTCTCGGGCGCATCGGTCTCGCGGGACAGCGGAGATTTGCTATCGCATGGCATACGGTCCGGCTCCTTTCCGCACGGGCTCGTTTTGTTCATCCAAACGCTAGCACATCGGACGTGGCACAGGCGCGACTTTCGTCCGTTGCCGCCCTCGCTCCTAACCAAACGTGTACATCAGCCTCCAAACATGTCATTTTTTGCAGCTTTTGGAGGCTGACGTACACGTTTTGGAGCGGGGCCGCACCGCGCGCCCTTTCCAGTCGATTTCGGCCCCGGAGCGCTCGTCGCATCGGGGGCCGCCCCATTACAATGGAGCGGATTCGCTTGACGCAAAGGAGCCGCCATGCCTGCTTGCCCGCTGGTCGATTGCCATACTCACACCTCGTTTTCGGACGGGCACGCCTCGTTTGAGGACAACGTTCGCGCCGCTGCTGCGGCCGGCTGCCGCGTTATGGTCTCGACTGACCACCTCACCCTGCCCGCCAGCATGGACGCCAACTGCGAAGTACAGGTTGTCGAGGGCGACCTGACGACGCATCGTCTGGCATTTGAGGACGCCCGCAAGCTTGCCGCGCAGATTGCGCCGGAGCTCGAGCTTATCTATGGCTTTGA
>OLQD01001916.1_pt1 | contig 16083 bp, 13 predicted proteins | sample 1672841 | NCBI WGS metagenome assembly OLQD01 (sample SAMEA3136729, study PRJEB25190) | human gut metagenome | biome: human gut; feature: human-associated habitat; material: faeces | place: Austria | collected 2013 | reverse complement strand
CTCACGCTCATCGTTTCCGCCGCCCATTCCGGAGCCGTCACGTTTCTTGCCGATGGTATCGATCTCATCAATAAATACGATACATGGTGCCTTCTCATTGGCCTGTTTAAAAAGATCACGGACCTTGGCAGCACCCATACCCACAAACATCTCCACAAATTCCGAACCGGAAATTGAGAAAAACGGAACCTCCGCCTCACCGGCAACTGCCTTGGCAAGAAGAGTTTTACCGGTTCCGGGAGGGCCTACAAGAAGGGCACCCTTCGGCATGGAAGCACCGATCTCTCTGTATTTCTCCGGATTATGAAGGAAATCTACAATTTCCGTCAAAAGCTCCTTGGCTTCATCCTCACCGGCAACATCTGAAAATTTGATTCCCGTAGAGGATTTCACATAAACCTTGGCATTGCTTTTGCCAAAGGACATCATTCCTCCCGGTCCTCCGTTTCCCATGGAACTCATCATCTTCTTGCTGAGCCAGCGTCCCAGGAGAATAAAAATTGCGATCGGGAGTACATATCCCAGGATCAGAGATAAAAGCAGGGACTGTCTCTGAGGTGCAGTACCCTCTATACTTACGCCCGCATCGTAAAGATGGGATACAAGATCCTGATCCTCTACAGATACCGTCTTACAATAGACATCATTTCCATCTACCTTCATCGTATAATAGATATAATCAGAATTAATAGTTGCTTCATATACTTTTCCTCTGTCTACAGCTTTCAGGAAGGTGGTGTAATCGGTCTCTTTTACACTTCTCTCAGAAAGAGCAGGAAGAGCAAAAACATTCAGCAGAACAATAATTACGACCGCAATAATGTAATATACATACAGTGGCCGCTTCTCTGGTTTTTTTGAATTCAGATTCATGCAGTCTCCTCCGTTATCTTATAGTATATTGCTATATCCACAGTGCTATATCAAGTGGTACAGCCTTGTAGTACACTCTACCACTTTTTTCAGTCAATTTCAAGGATGCCTCATCCGATTTCATAAACTTTTTAGAATTAAAAATATTTCCAAATAATACCTTTATTCTGAAAAAATCCTTGCAAGCCACCTGATACTGTGCTATTATAATAAATGGTTATGCCGCTGTGGCGGAATTGGCAGACGCACTTGACTCAAAATCAAGCGGAGCGATCCGTGCCGGTTCGAGTCCGGCCAGCGGCATTCGCATAAAAGACCTGACGGAGAAATCTGTCAGGTCTTTATTATATACTATCAAAAAACACGAAAGGAATAAAAAAATGGAAAAAGACAAAAGCTTTTTAGGAACCGAGTCTGTCGGAAAGCTTCTTCTGCAGCTTGCACTTCCTACCGTTGCCGCACAGCTCATCAATATGCTCTACAATATCGTCGATCGTATCTATATTGGTCATATTCCCGGAGAGGGTGCTCTTGCCCTTACCGGTGTAGGTGTATGTATGCCGCTTATTATGGTCGTATCTGCCTTCGCTGCTCTTGTCGGAAACGGAGGCGCTCCCAGAGCCAGCATCTTTATGGGTAAAAATGACACGTCAAAAGCCGAACAGACTCTCGGAAACTGCTTCACCATGCAGATCATCATCTCCCTGATCCTGACTGTTATCCTGTTTCTCGGAAACCGCAGCCTTCTCCTTGCATTCGGCGCCAGTGCAAACACCATCGACTATGCGGTGGGTTACATGAATATCTATGCAGTAGGAACTATCTTTGTACAGCTGACTCTTGGCATGAATAATTTCATCACAGCCCAGGGATTCGCAAAAACCGGAATGCTCTCCGTATTGATCGGTGCGATCTCCAACATTATTCTGGATCCGGTTTTTATTTTCGGATTCCACATGGGTGTCCGGGGCGCTGCTCTGGCAACAGTGATCTCCCAGGCATTTTCCTGCATCTGGGTCCTCTCCTTCCTCTTTGGAAAAAAGACCTTCCTGAAGCTTCGGAAAAGCACCATGAAACTGAAAGCCGATATCATTCTGCCCTGTATGGCTCTTGGCTCTTCTCTCTTTGTCATGCAGCTCAGTGAAAGCGTTATCTCTGTCTGCTACAACTCCTCCCTCTTAAAATACGGCGGGGATGTTGCCGTAGGAGCCATGACCATCCTTACCAGCGTCATGCAGTTTGCCATGCTTCCTCTTCAGGGACTTGGTCAGGGTGCACAGCCTATCATCAGCTACAACTATGGTGCACGTAACGAAAAACGTGTACGTTCTACATTTAAGCTTCTTATAAAAACAAGTGTTTCTTATTCCGTGATCCTGTGGCTGATCATTATGATCTTCCCGCAGATCTTTGCCGGAATGTTTACTTCGGACAGTACATTACTTGCTTTCACAAAAACAGCGCTCCGGATCTATATGGCAGTTGTGTTTATCTTTGGTATCCAGATTGCCTGCCAGATGACCTTTATCTCCCTTGGCAGAGCCAAAGATTCCATCATTGTGGCTATTGTCCGGAAATTTATTCTGGTCATCCCGCTGATCTATATCCTGCCCAATATTTTCCGTGCTGACCGGACAAATGCAGTTTATATGGCCGAGCCGGTTGCGGATATCCTGGCCGTTACATTTACTGCCATCCTGTTTTTCTTTGAGTTTAGAAAAGCCTTGGCAGAAATCTCCGGCAGCCGGAAGCAGTAACCCTGCATTTGACCACCTTCCGCCCTGCTCGCGATCTTATGCCTACCAGATACTTAAACATAAAACAGCCCTCTATGCATCATTACCAAGATGCATAGAGGGCTGTTTTTATATATTTCCGCTATTTTATTTCAGTTCGTCTTCATCCTGAAGAAGTTTCTCAAAAACAGGGAAGCAGTCAAAGGTTGCAAAATAATCTCTCGGTGTCTCGGCACGACGGATCATCTCAAAGCTGCCGTCCTCATGAAGAAGGATCTCTGCAGATTTCAGTTTACCATTGTAGTTATAACCCATTGCAAAACCATGAGCACCTGTATCATGGATCACAAGAAGATCTCCCTTGTCGATTTTCGGAAGCATACGGTCAATGGCAAATTTATCATTATTCTCACAGAGGGAACCTGTCACATCATATTTATGATCGCACGGCTCGTTCTCCTTACCCATAACCGTAATGTGATGATAAGCACCATACATAGCCGGACGCATCAGATTTACTGCACAGGCATCTACGCCGATATACTCTTTATGTGTATGCTTCTCATGGATTGCTTTTGTGACAAGGCAGCCATACGGTCCCATCATGAAACGGCCAAGCTCTGTATAGATCGCAACATCACCCATTCCTTCCGGAACAAGTACTTCTTCATAAACCTTGCGGACACCCTCACCGATCACACGGATATCATTTGGCTCCTGATCCGGTTTATAAGGAATTCCGATACCACCGGAAAGGTTGATGAATTTAATGTGTGCACCTGTCTCCTTCTGAAGCTTCACGGCAAGCTCAAACATAACCTTTGCAAGCATTGGATAATAATCATTGGTCACTGTGTTGCTTGCAAGGAATGCATGGATTCCAAACTCTTTGGCACCTTTGGATTTCAGGATACGGAATGCGTCAAAGATCTGCTCGGTAGTCATTCCGTATTTTGCATCTCCGGGATTATCCATGATACCGTTACTGATCTTAAATACTCCACCTGGATTGTAACGGCAGCTGATCACTTCCGGGATTTTTCCGAGAGCTTTCTCTACGCTCTCAATATGTGTGATGTCATCAAGGTTGATGATCCCACCGATCTCATCTGCATATCTGAACTCTTTCTCCGGTGTGTCATTGGAAGAAAACATGATATCGCCCTTTTTGCAGCCTACTGCCTTGGCCATCATAAGCTCTGTTTCTGAGGAGCAGTCGCAGCCACAGCCATACTCCTGCAGAATATTGATCAGATATGGATTCGGTGTTGCCTTTACCGCAAAAAATTCCTTGAATCCTTTGTTCCATGCAAAGGCCTCTTTCAGGGCTTTTGCATTCTCACGGATTCCCTTCTCATCATAGAGATGGAAGGGTGTCGGAAACTTTTCAGTAATTTCGTTGAGTTTCTCAAGTGTCACAAATGGTTCTTTTTTCATAATAACTGCATCTCCTGTTTTTCCGACTGCTGTTCCCGAAGAAAACTCAGTCTTATTCTGCCTCGATCACGTGCATCATATTTGTCACTGCACCACGACCGTTTGTCATGTTGGTCGCAGGGTCTCCTGCTGTAAATACAACAAGGTCTCCTTTATGTATCAGATGACGGCTGCGGACAACATTCATAGCCTGAGACATGATATGGTCCGTGGTATCTCTCTGATATCCTTTCAGAGGTGTTACACCCCAGATCAGCTGAAGTTTATGCTGGATGGTTGAGTTTGGTGTGATCGCATAGATCGGAACCTTCGGACGGAAATTGGAGATCAGTCTGGCTGTATTTCCACTCATTGTCGGTGTTACGATAGCGTTCGCCTTCAGGTTCTTTGCAGTACGCACCGTTGCAAGTGCCACTGCACTGGAGATCTTCTCTCTTCCGTCCATGGAACGATGTTCAATAAACACTTTATAATCCAGATGCGGCTCTGTCATCTCTGCGATATCTGCCATCATCTTAAGAGCATCAACCGGATATTTACCAGCTGCTGTCTCTCCGGAAAGCATGATCGCATCGGTTCCGTCGTAGATCGCATTGGCAACATCAGCTACCTCTGCACGTGTAGGACGCGGATTACGGATCATGGAATCAAGCATCTGTGTTGCTGTGATAACCGGTGTATAATGTTCATTACACTTACGGATGATCTCCTTCTGGATGTGAGGTACCTGGCTTGCAGGAATCTCCACACCAAGATCTCCTCTGGCAACCATGATACCGTCAGATGCTTCAATGATGGAATCAATATTCTCAACACCCTCTGCATTCTCGATCTTCGCGATAATACCGATATCCTTTCCACCATTATCATTCAGAAGCTTACGGATCTCACGGATCACCTCTGCGGAACGAACAAAAGATGCCGCGATGAAATCAAATTTCTGCTCGATACCAAAGATAATATCCTTCTTATCCTGCTCTGTGATTCCCGGAAGATTTACTTTTACATAGGGAACATTTACACCCTTCTTCTCTCCCAGCTCACCACCGTTTAAGATATCACAGACAATATCGGTTCCCTTGATCGCCTTAACCGCCAACTCGATCAGACCATCATCAATGAGGATCCTGTTTCCCGGTTTTACATCCTTGTAAAGTGTCTCATATGTGATAGCAACCTTTGTGCTGTCGCCTTCAAAATCGCCAATTCCAAGTACAAACTGTTTTCCCGCTTCCAGCTTAACCTTCTGTCCGTCCTTTAAAAGTCTGGTACGGATCTCCGGGCCCTTTGTGTCAAGAAGCATGGCAATAGGCATATCAAGCTCCTCACGAAGCTCCTTGATCATATCCACACGGCCCTTCTGCTCCTCGTGATCTCCGTGAGAAAAGTTGAATCTGGCAATATCCATTCCATTCTCCATAAGAGCCTTCAGAGTTTCCCTGTTATTGCTGGCAGGTCCAAGTGTACAGATAATCTTAGTTTTTTTCATAATAATGTTCTCCTTCGTTTGTGCGTTTTACTGCACGTGTTTATGTGTAAATAAATGATCCTGACAATATTCATAATTTCCGTTGCACTTTGAGCAGAAACGAAACTCCAGGTTTGGGTCATCCTTTTCGGTACGTCCGCAGATCGCACATTTATGCTTGGCGATCCCATTCGGACCGGACCCTGTTCTGGAAGGAGCCACAGCCTTCTTAAACTGCTGCCTCCTGTGGATCTCCTTCGGATTGTATCGGTTCATATCACGGGTACTGAAATAAAAGATCACAAAGTTTAAAAGTGATGCTACGATCGGTACTACACCTACCCAAAGCCCGACTCGAAGATAAGATACGATATCCCACGCAATGAACAGTCCGTATACAAAGGCCATCCATTTCATCCTGATCGGGATCACAAACATAAGAAGCAGCTGAAGATCCGGATATGTGACTGCATAGGCAAGGAAAATAGAAAGACTGATATAATATGTGGTAAAAATATTTCCGCCAAGAGAATAGGCGATCCCGTTCATCACCACATAACCACCTGTAAATACATGTAAAAGCACTGCTGCGATCACAGTAAACAAAACACCTGAAAAAATATACAATGTGTACCGGAAAGTTCCCCAGGTACGTTCCAGTGAAGTACCAATCGGATAATAGAAAAAAAAGATTGCGAGAAGGAACATCACAAGATTGCCGGTTCCTCCCACACTGGACGGCGGATAGATCACCCATGTCACCAGTCTCCAGATCTGTCCCTTCATGACCATGGACATATCAAGACTCAGCATATTCAAAACTCCTGGAGCAAACATAGCCAGAAAATACCCCAGCACATAACATCCGATGATGTAAACAGTCAGATTCGGAACCCCGAATCTTCCGAATTTACGTTCCAGTTTGTCGATAAATTTCATTAAAATCTCCTTTCAGAAAACTTTTGAAAATCAGAAAAATCGCTTCTTGGAAAGAATGATCGCTGCCACAACACTGATTGCCACAGAAATCAGGATAATGATCAGAAATCCCAATGGACTCCTTGATAAGGGCATACCGGAACCAGCCACATTCATTCCGTAAGCACTGAACACAATAGTCGGAATACTCATGACAATAGTAATGATCGCCAGTACCTTCATAACGATATTCATATTATTGGAGATGATCGATGCAAAAGCATCCATAGTTCCGTTCAGGATACCGCTGTACACATTGGCCATTTCGATCGCCTGCTTATTCTCAGTGATGACATCCTCCAGAAGATCGGTGTCCTCCGGATATTTCTTGATGCTGTCTATCTTCAGAAGCTTCTCCAGCACAACCTCATTGGACCGGAGTGATGTGATAAAATAAGTCAGGGATTTCTGCAGCTCCAGAAGCTCGATCAGCTCTTCATTTCTTGTGGAAAGATGCAGTTTTTCTTCCACCTGCTCACTTTTTTTGTCAATGATACGCAGATAACGCAGGTACATGCTCGCATTTCTGTAAAGGATCTGAAAGATAAAACGGGTCTTCATATAGGTAAAAAAGCTCCGGACTCTTCCCTCCATAAATCTGGTAAGAACCGGTGTATCCTCCAGACAGATGGTAAAGATCATAGACCCCGTCACAATGATGCCAAGCGGTATTGTCCCATACCAGTCCTTGTCATTACGTTCCTCGATCATAGGAACATCAACCAGGATCAGTGTATAATTATCCTCAACTTCGATACGTGACCGTTCTTCCTCATCCAAAGGGGATCGTAAATCGTCAACCTCTATATCAAACTTCTCGGAAAATTCAAAAATCTCTGTTGCCGTCGGATTCGTCAGCGCAATCCAGCAGCCTTCCTCCGGTTCCTGTATCTGGTGGATGGCTCCGTCTATTGTCTTGTAAATCCTTACCACGATTCCCACTTCCCTTCTCTTGCTTTTCTTTTGCCAGGGCAAAATTCTTTTTTATTATAAATAGTCAAAATAGCTTTGTCAATTCATACCTTTTCTTTTTAAAAGAGCTTTTAAATAATTTCACATGATCTTTACATGAAAATTCATTCTGCCTTCCACGTTCTTTACATTTTTTCCGGCTTCCTATATAATGATTCCAGAATTCCAACGAAAGGAAGTTATACAAATGAGTCAGTCATCATTCGGAAAAAAATTCGTGGTTACCACCTGGGGAGAATCTCACGGCAAGGCTATCGGTGCCGTTCTCGACGGCTGTCCCGCAGGTCTTTCTCTCTGCGAAGAAGATATCCAGGTTTTTCTTGACCGGAGAAAGCCCGGTCAGAGCCGTTATACAACTGCCCGTAAGGAAGGAGATCTGGTGGAGATCCTTTCCGGAGTTTTTGAAGGAAAGACTACCGGTACTCCAATTTCTCTTCTGATCCGCAATACAGATCAGCGTTCCAGAGATTACGGAAATATCGCATACTCCTATCGTCCCGGTCACGCAGACTTTACCTTTGACCAGAAATATGGATTCCGTGATTACCGTGGAGGTGGACGCTCCTCCGGAAGAGAAACCGCCGGACGTGTGGCAGCCGGTGCCATTGCCATCAAGCTGTTAAACGAACTTGGCATTACATTTACTACCTACGCAAGATCCATCGGTCCTGTGGAAATCCGGTCCTTCTCAGAAGAAGAGATCCGAAATAATGCACTCTGCATGCCAGATGCCGACGCAGCCGCAAAGGCATCTGCCTATCTCGAACAATGTCTGAACAGTCAGGACAGTGCTGGCGGCGTGATCGAATGCCGCATCAAAAACGTTCCTGTCGGTCTGGGCGATACGGTTTTTGACAAGCTGGATGCTACCCTCGCTCATGCGATCATGTCCATCGGTGCTGTAAAAGCTGTTGAAATCGGTGACGGCATCAATGTGACACGCCTTACCGGTTCCGAAGACAACGACGGTTTTGTACAGAAAAACGGCATTATTTCCAAAACCTCCAACCATGCAGGTGGTATTATGGGTGGTATGAGTGACGGCAGTGATATCATACTCCGTGCACATATCAAACCTACTCCTTCCATCAGTCAGTCTCAGTCTACTGTGACCAACACCGGAGAAAACCTGGAGCTTGAGATCAAGGGCCGGCATGATCCGGTGATCGTACCGCGTGCAGTAGTCGTTGTGGAAGCTATGGCAGCACTTACCATTACAGATGCACTTTTTAACAATATGAGTGCACGGATGGATCGTATCCACGAATTTTATCAGCGGTAATTTCACATTTTGACCTGTCAGATAAAAAATTATAAATGCGCAAAAAAACAGACTCAGGGAAAGTTCCTACTCGTCCCTGAGTCTGTTTTTGTTTGCCTGTACAAGACTTACTTTGATCAATCCTGTTCTTAGTCCAACTGCTCGCATGTATCCGGTACCGGCCAGATATGGATACTGTTCGGTGTCTCGATCTTTCTCGGTTTTTCGTTCATCATGATGATATTCTTTTCATAATCCACAGTGAAAACGGTAATACTGTTGCTGGCATGATTGGCAACAGCAATATGCTTGTTATCCGGGAAGATCATAAGATCCTTCGGGTAATCACCACTGATCGGAAGTGTAAATTTCTTGGTCAGAAGGCCTGTTTCCTGGTCTACTGCATACATAGTCACAGTATTTTCACCTGCTGTTGTACAGAAAAGATATTTACCGTCCGCGGAAAGAGACATACCGGAAGCTGCGTTATGGAGCGCATCATTGGAATCCTCTTTTCCAAGAGTGGTAATGCTCTGAAGCAGCTGAAACTCCGGATTCTTACCACTTCCGTCATAGCTGTATACCTTCACCTCATTGCTGAGCTCAAAAAGAAGATATGCAAATCTTCCGTCATCACTGAAACGGATGATACGAGGGCCGCTCTCTCTCGGGCAGCGAAGAATGTCAACCAGCTCCAGTTTGTCTTTCTTCTGATACGATAGATCTTAACCTGATCGATACCATTATCTACCGCACAGAGATACTTATTATCCGGTGTCGGACGTACACAATTAACATGCGGACGGAAGTTACGCTCTGCCACGCTTCCAAGTCCCTTGTGGAAAACGCCGTCCATAACACTTCCCAGACGGCCGTCTTTATGTGTATGTACAACCGTTACCTTACCATCATGGTACCCTGCCACATAAAGATATCTTCCGTCCACATCTGTTGCAAGATAGCAGCCTCGCATTCCGTTGATATCCACACTGTTGAGGCGGGTAAGATCACCGTTCTTGTCTCTTTCAAATACAGCTACACCCTCATCCTCAATGGAATACAGATATTTACCGTTTTTTGATACTGCCAGATGAGAAGCATTGCTAACTTCCACTTCGCTTCGTTCTGTGAGTGTTCCTTTTTCTACATCTACATCGTATACCTGAATTCCCTTACTGGTTCCATGGGTATATGTTCCCACGTAAGCCACGTACTTCTTTTTTCCCATAAGTTCTGGCCTCCTGCTTTTTACATTGGTTACGTATTTTTGTGTTTATTTTATCACAAAGCTTCTGCAAGAACAAGTTACCATCCTGTTATCTTTTGTGCAATTTTTTATGCAAAACTGCCGTTCACACATGATCCACGCAAATGGATCGACTCCTGCGCATCCATTACGCCTCTTTACAGATCTCCCAAAGCGCCTCTCATTGCTTCCAGAGTTTCATCAATTACTTCATCTGTATGCGCTGTGGAAAGGAACATCGCCTCAAACTGGGAAGGTGCAAGATGAATGCCTCGTTTCAGCATTCCCTTGAAATATTTTGCAAAAAGCTCCAGGTTGGATGTTTTTGCAGAAACATAGTCTTTTACCTCCTGGTTTGTAAAGAAAATACTTGCCAGAGAAGAATCATAGTTTACCTGATATGGAAGACCTTTTTCCTCCACGATCTTCTTCAAGCCGCCGTAAAGCTTCTCACCTTTGGCAGCCAGATCTTTGTAGATTTCCTGATGCTCATAGAGATATTTCAGCTGTGTGAAACCTGCAGCCATGGCAACCGGGTTTCCGCTTAAGGTACCTGCCTGGTATACAGGACCACACGGTGAGATCAGATCCATGATCTCCTTACGTCCGCCATAAGCGCCTACCGGCATTCCTGCGCCGATTATTTTCCCGTAGGTGACAAGATCCGGACGGATACCAAAATACTCTGCTGCTCCGCCAAAGGCAAGTCGGAAGCCTGTGATCACTTCATCAAAGATCAGCAGGCAATTGTGCTCATCGCAAAGCTCACGAAGCCGCTTTAAGAAGCCTGGTTTCGGAGGAACCACACCCATGTTTGCTCCTACTGCCTCCACGATCACGGCTGCCACATTTCCCTCTTCCTGTTTGAGAAGTGCTTCCACACTGGCGGCATCATTGTAGGTAGCCGTCATGGTATCCTGTGTACAGCCCTTCGGAACACCGGCGCTGTCCGGAATACCACTTGCCATGACACCGGAGCCGGCACTTACCAGAAGGCAGTCACTGTGTCCGTGATAGCAACCTGCAAATTTGATGATCTTGTCTTTTCCGGTAAAACCTCTTGCTGCACGGATGGCACTCATAACAGCTTCTGTACCTGAGTTTACCATACGGATCATATCTACATGTGGAATATGTTCACAGATAAATTCTGCGATCTCTACTTCGATTCCTGTAGCACAGCCAAAGCTCAGGCCATTTTCACAGGCTTTTATCACGCTTTCACGGATCGCCGGGAAATTATGTCCCAGGATCATCGGGCCCCAGGAATCAATGTAATCCACATAGCGGTTTCCATCCACATCATAGATGTAACATTTATCTGCTTTTTCAATAAAACGAGGTGCCTCACCGATGGCTCCGTAAGATCTTACCGGGCTGTTTACACCTCCCGGGATTCTTTTTACCGCACGCTCAAATAACTGTTCTGATTTTGTCATCAGCCGATTCTCCCTTCATCCATAAGCCTTGCCAGAAGTTCTGCATAATAGGTAAGATAGATCTGTGCGCCGGAACGGAATGCTCCGGTAGCCATCTCACCTACGATTCTTTCCTCGTCGATCCAGCCGTTTGCAGCTGCTGCTTTTACCATTGCATATTCACCGCTGACACTGTATGCGGCAACCGGAACGTTTGTGATCTCCTTTACCTGCCAGATCATGTCCTGGTATGCAAGAGCCGGTTTTACCATGATGATATCTGCGCCCTCTTCCACATCTGCAAGTGCCTCTTTCAGTCCTTCTCTGCTGTTGTGTGGGTCCATCTGGTAACTCTTTCTGTCACCAAAAGACGGAGCAGAATCTGCTGCCTCACGGAACGGACCATAAAATGCGGAAGCATATTTTACTGCATAGGACATAATCGGTGTTGTATAATGTCCTGCCTTGTCCAGACACTGACGGATCGCTGCAACACGGCCATCCATCATATCAGATGGAGCAACCATATCCGCACCTGCCTCCACATGGGAAAGTGCTGTTTTTGCAAGAAGCTCCAGTGTCTTGTCATTATCCACATCATGACCGCAGAGAACGCCGCAATGGCCATGGGAAGTGTACTCACACATGCATACATCTGTTACATAATAAAGCTCCGGAAATTTCTCTTTTGCAATGCGAAGAGCTCTCTGAACGATCCCCTCCGGATCATAGGCACCGCTGCCCACTTCATCCTTATGGTCAGGAATACCAAAAAACATCACACTGCCTACACCGGCTTTGGAAAGCTGTTCCAGTTTATACGGAAGACGGTCCAGGCTGTAACGGTACTGCCCGGTCATGGACGGAATTTCTTCTTCCTTATTTTCTCCTTCCATTACGAACATAGGATACATAAGAGAAGATTTATCCATTCTTGTCTCACGTACCATCTTACGAAGGTTTTCGCTACCTCTTAATCTTCTTGGTCTTTTTGTCAGTTCCATGATCATTCGCTCCTTTTCATATCCTCCACCAGCTTGACAAGACTGTCAATGGTGGCTTTTTCTGACATATATGCTTTCATTCCAAAGCTCTCAGCAGCCGCCTTCGTCTGTCTGCCGATGCAGGCCGCCTTAACCTTTGAATAATCCAGTCCTTTTGTTCCCTCTACAAATCCCTTCACAGTGGAGGCACTTGTAAACACCGCACAGCTGATCTGTCCTGTTTCAAATTCCTTCTTCTCATCGATGAGCTGGCTCTTTTCGTAAAGAGTCTGATAAGTCGGAACATCCTCGACCACAGCGCCTGCCTGTGCAAGAAATGCGGTGAGCTTTTCATTGCCCTTTTCTGCCCGCGGGATAAGTATCTTTTCTCCACCGGAAAGAAGCTCTGAAAGTTCCTTTCCAAGAGTATCCCCGTCATATACCGACGGCACAAAATCTGCCAGCAGACCTCTTTCCTTCAGGGCCTTTTTTGTTCCTTCCCCGATCACGGCCAGACGGGCATTTCCCATGGCACGGATATCTTTTCCATGGCGGATCAGTTCTTCAAAAAATACCCTTACACCTGTAGGGCTGGTAAATACAAGCCACTGATATTCCTCCAGGTGATCCAGCGCTTTATAGAGACGGCTCTGGTCTTCCATGGGGACAGTACGGATCGCCGGAAGCTCCAGAACCTCCGCGCCTTTTTCACGAAGCATGTCCGCAGTTCTGGAAACAAGCTCCTTCGGTCTTGTGACAAGGACCTTCCATCCTGAAAGCGGCAGTTCTTCATACCAGCCAAACTTCTCTGCCAGTGTACATACCTTACCCACCACAATGATCGCCGGTGTCTCGATCCCCTGGCGTTTCACCTCTTCTTCCAGGGTAGAAACTGTTGCTACGATCCGTTTCTGACCTGCTGTAGTTCCCTTCTGCAGGATCGCCGCAGGCATGTCCTTTTCCATTCCTGCACCTATCAGACCCTCGCAGATATCCGGAAGTGCGGACACGCCCATCAGAAATACAAGCGTTCCCTTTGTATCAACAAGTGCCCGGAAGTCTATATCATATTCTTCTCCGGCTTTCTTGTGTCCTGTAATGATGTGGACTGAAGAACAGAAATCCCTGTGTGTTACCGGAACCCCGTTATATGCCGGTACTGCAATGGAGGAAGTAACACCCGGAACAACCTCATAAGGGATCCCATTCTCCCGAAGAAGCTCCAGCTCCTCTCCTCCTCTTCCAAAGAGGAATGGATCTCCGCCTTTCAGGCGCACCACACGAAGACCCCGCTGTGCCTCCTCAAGAAGTACCTGATTGATATTTTCCTGACGCATGATATGGTGACTGGCACGTTTGCCTACATTGATCAGCCTGGCATTTTCCGGGATTCTTGACAGAACTCCCTGACCTACCAGACTGTCATAGACGACCACATCTGCCTGTTCCAGCACTTTGAGGCCTTTTAATGTAAAAAGGCCGATATCGCCAGGACCCGCTCCTACCAGCCATACTTTTCCTGTTTTCATCTGTTTTCTCCTTTTTTCCGAAGAGTTTCTGCCAGTTCCCTGCCTAAGCTTTCCGCATCTGCCTTATTGCCACGCAGTGTTCCTGTTACATAGGAACCGTCTTTTTCATTATAATAAAGCCCTCTGAGATAGATCTCATCCCCGAGAATTTCCGCATGGGCAGCCACCGGAGAAGAGCACCCTCCATCCAGGAGCTTTACAAAAGCACGCTCCGCACTTCCCGCGGTCCAGGCATCCTTATCACAGTAGCCCTCCAGGAAATCATAAGCTTCCCCTTTTCTTCCCTGTACAGCAAGGATTCCCTGACCAGCAGCCGGAATGATCTCATCTGCTGTAAAATACCGGTTGATCCTGGATTCCAGTCCAAGTCTCTTAAGGCCGGCAGCAGCCAGGATCAATGCACTGTACTGTCCTTCATCCAGCTTCCGGAGTCTTGTCTGAAGATTTCCGCGGATACTTCTGACATCCATATCCGGATACAGTTTTTTAAGCTGTAAGGTTCTCCTTAAGCTGGAGCATCCAAGGGGCTTGCTTTTATCAAGTTCAGAAGCTCCCTCAGGAAGAACCAGTACGTCTCTCGGATCTTCTCTTTTGGAAAAAGCCAGAAGCGGCAGCTCCTCCGGAACCTCCATAGGCATATCTTTCAGGCTGTGTACAGAAAGAATACTTCTTCCATCTATCAGTGCTTTATCCAGCTCCTTTACAAAAAGCCCTTTTCCGCCAACCTTATCCAGTGTACGGTCCAGAATGATATCCCCGGTAGTTTTCATAGTGAGGATTTCCACTTCCAGATCCGGATTTTTTTCTTTTATGTAGTCACGGACCATTTCGCTCTGCAGCACTGCAAGCTTACTCTCTCTGCTGCCGATCACGATCTTATCTCTCTTCATCTTCATCCTGCTCTCCCAATACTTTTTCCAGCGCATTCTGGATCTCTTCCCTTACACGCTTTGCTTTTTTGTGATCCAGTCCGCTGGCTGTAACTCCAACTACCATTTCATCCCGCATATATACGCCTGGGAAATAAAAATCACAGGCTTCCCGGTCGGAGGCTACATTAACATAAATGCCCTCCTCCTTACAGACACGGTGGATCTCATCATTCAGCTTCCAGTCATTGGTGGCTGCGATCACCATATATGCATTGGCAAAATCAGAACGTTTCACGGGACGGATATACAGAGTCACGGTTCCTGCTTTCCCGAGATCCATAAGCTCCTGGGTCACTTTTGTAGCCACTACCGTGATATTTCTTGTAAATTTCAGAAGAGTTTTTATTCTTCTGGTAGCAATATTACCACCACCTGCCACAACGATATTTTTATCGGACAGGTCTATAAACATGGGGAAATAAGGTTTATTCTTCATAAAGTTTCTCCAGTCCTTCCACACATTCCAGAAAAGCATCCTGGTTCAGACTGTCCCGAAGCCCGAAGATCAGCTTGTTCACAACCTTTCCGGCTGCAGTATCCACTGCTTTTTTCAGGTTTTCTCTGTCTGAATCCTCCATAGGAGTTTTCCGGAAGATTTTTTCGATCCTCAGGTTCAGATCTTCCACAGCATCAGCCTTGATTTCCTGAATACGGGGAATAATATCACGGCCATCCAGCCACTGGAAGAATTCTTCCATCTGTTCTTTTACAATTTTTCCTGCTATAAAAGCAACTAAAACTGCAAATACACCTTTCAAACAATCACATAAAAGTGTTAAAGCTGCAGCTTTTTTACCAACTGTCCTTAGTACATTGGTTGTACCTGCATTTCCACTTCCCTTTTCTCTTACATCAAATCCAGCTAATTTTTTGCTGAATATTACCGAGAAACTTATACTTCCTAATAAATATGCTATAATTGAAACAATAATATATGTTGCCATAAATAATCACAATCCTTTCTTATAAGTCATAATCTTTTACAATTAGACCTTGTTTTTTCTTATTTAGTATTACTCTTTTCATTTTTCTCTATTTTTTCTCTTGCAATCATTCTTATTGGAGTTCCAACAAGTCCAAACTCTTTTCTAAGTTGATTTACTAGATATCTTTCGTATGAAAAATGGAACAATTTTTTATCATTTACAAATACTACAAATGTAGGAGGCTTTGTTGAAGCTTGAGTCATATAATATATTCTTAATCTTTTACCTTTATCTGTTGGTGGTTGTACTATTGCTATAGCCTCA
>OLQD01001915.1_pt1 | contig 16086 bp, 18 predicted proteins | sample 1672841 | NCBI WGS metagenome assembly OLQD01 (sample SAMEA3136729, study PRJEB25190) | human gut metagenome | biome: human gut; feature: human-associated habitat; material: faeces | place: Austria | collected 2013 | reverse complement strand
ACGGTATCGCCGACCAGCACCAGACCCTCATAGACGCCATCGGCAGGCACTTGGATGCCGTCGGGCACCTGGATGTTTGCCGTGGGAAAGCCCATGTCGGAGCCCTCGTGACGGCCAGCCGCCCCCACGCCGCGCAGCATATAGGGACGACCGAGAAGCTCGGCAGCCAGCTCCACATGACCCTGGCCCAGCTCATGGCGGATGCGCGTGGCGCAGATGGTCTGCCCGTTAACGCAGAGCAGGTCGTGACCGTAAACGTCAACCCCACGCTCAGTGCCCCAGGCGCGCATCTCGGCAACGCCCGAAGCGCCGCCGCGGCCGAGCCTAAAGTCGCTGCCGACACGAATGGAGCGAATGTCGACAACGCGCGACAACAACGCCAGAAACCCGACATGGTCGAGTGCCGCCACGGCGGGCGTAAAGGGAACGGCCACCACCGCATCGACCCCGGTTTGAGCCAGGGCATGCAAGCGGTCGGCCGTCGTCATCAATTTTTGAGCGGGCGAAGGGCTCACCACGACGTCCGGATCAGGATCGAAGGTGACCACGACCGCTTTGCTGCCGTGATCATGCGCATCGAGAATAACCGCATCGATCAGCTCTTGGTGCCCACGATGCACGCCATCAAACACACCAATGGCGATCGACGCGGCGCCCAAGAACTCGCACCCATCAAAAGCATCGGCAGAAACGATACGGGCCTCATCCAACTCGCCCGCGAAAAAAATACGCGCGAGCTCGTGGGGCGCCAGCATCATCGAACACCGCCGATCGCCTGCGGAAAGACGTGCTCCATCACAAAGCGGCCGCCCTCGATACGAGCAAGCGCCTTCAATCCCCCATCGAGCACGAGCGCGAACGGCGCCTTCGACGTATCGAAGTCCGCAAGCGTGCGTTCAACGGGAATGCGGCGACCACAAAGCAGGTCTTCTGCAAGATTACCCGGCAAATCGACACGCGTGGCACCAAGGGCGGCGATAGGATCCAGAGCGAAGCCGGCAGCGGACTCGGCAGAGAGCTCCTCTACCGCATGGCAGGCGCCAATGGAAACCACGCCGGAGGCCGTACGGCGCAGCGCGGAAATATGCGCAGCACTATCACAGGCACGACCCAGATCGCGAGCGAGCGCGCGAATGTAGGTGCCTTTGCTTACCGAAAACGCCACGGTCCAGACGCACGTATCGCCCTCGCCGCCCACGGCAATCAGGTCGGCGGCATAGATCTCGATGGGACGCGGGGGCAACTCAACCGCATTGCCCTCGCGAGCACTCTTATAGGCGCGAACGCCATTGACCGAGATGGCCGAAAACGCTGGCGGCACCTGCATCTGCGGGCCAAGCATAGCGGCTAGCTGCTCACGGGCGTAAGCGAGATCGCACAGCTCGGGGGCAACGGGCACCGTGCGGACGGCCTCGCCCTCCGCGTCATCGGTATTGGTCTCGACGCCAAACGAAATGTCGGCGACATAGCTTTTGGTATCGAGGGTTAGCATGCCCAGCAGACGGGTCGCCTGGCCCACGCCCACCACCATGACACCCGAGGCCATGGGGTCGAGCGTACCGGCATGGCCGACGCGTCGCTCATGGAGGGCGCGTCGGCACTGCGATACCACGTCGTGGGACGTACAGCCCACCGGCTTATCGACGGCGAGCAGCATATTCAATTGAGAAGGCGTACGACGAGCCATGTACCATCCAAAATGTTAGAGCTCGACGGTCACCGAAGCGGGATCCTCCCCCACCAGCTCGGCCAGCATGGGAAGTGCCACGGCGAGCGTCTCGCGAATCGTTCCGTTGTTGGAAAAGCCGGCGGCGGCATGATGCCCGCCACCGCCGAAGTTGGCAGCGATCTCGGACACATCGAGGTCACCCTTGGAGCGCAGGTTGCCGCGCACCTTGGTATCGCCCTCAATGCCCTTCAGGAACAAACAGACCTCCACGCCCATCACCGAACGCACCACATCGACCAGGCCATCGCACTCGTCCGAAGTGACGCCGCAGGCCTCGAGGTCGCTCTGGTACGCATAACTATATGCCACGCGACCGTGCGCCACTGTCTTGATGCGGCCCATAACGATGGACTTGAGATGCAAGAACTCTACGCGCATGCTCTGGTAGACCTCGAGCGCAACGCGCGCCGGATCGGCACCGTGCGCAACCAGGCGCGAGGCGGCATGGAACGCAGCAGCATCGGCATTTTGGTACTGAAAACGACCGGTATCGGTCACCAGGCCGCACAGCAGGCAGGTCGCGACACCGTTGCGAGCCACAATGCCGCAATTGTCTAAAAAGCGGTCGATGATCATGGCGCAGGCCGCGGCGCCGACGCACCTCAGGCTCAGCTCGGCAAATTCCTCACGCGCCGGATGATGATCGAAGCACACCACATGCGACGAGCGGCGGAGCACCTCAGCTGAGTTGTTCAGACGCTCGACGACCGGCACGTCCACCGAGATGAACAGGTCCGGATTGCCGGTATACGCAGATGCCGGCACCAGACGGTCTGCGCCCTCCATAAAGCGGTAGATGCGCGGAACCGGGTCATCGTCTGCCAGCAGCAAGGCAATGTCCTTGTTGGGGAAAAACTTCATAAGCGATAAGCCCAGACCCAGCACGGAGCCCAGGGCGTCACCATCGGGAGACGTATGTCCCGAAATCGCAATGGAGGACGCACCCTCGATGAGCTCGAGGATGCGTCGCTGAATATCTGCAGACTCGCACGATGCGAGGTCGGCGGAATTACTCATCTAAAGCTGCCTCCTGGGCGGCATCCGCTATTGGATAGCCGTCCTCGTCCTTTTCGATCGCAAGCGTGGCGGGAACGTTTTCCAGCGCACGCGTGATGCGCTCGGCCTCATCGGTCGAGCGATCGATGCGAAAATCGAGCTCGGGCGTGACGCGCCAATCGAGCGAGCGGGCCAACAGGCTACGGATGCGGCCCTTGGCGCTGGCGAGCGCCTCCATGACCTCGTCGTAGCGGCTCGCGTCGCACGACACGTACACGCGCGCGAACGAACGGTCCACCGCGACCTCGACCGCGGTCAGGGTGACCAGGTCGAGACGCGGATCGGAAACCTCAAAGAGCAGGATATAACCGAGCTTCTCGCGAAGCTGCTCGCCCAGACGGCGGGTTGCCTGCGTTTGCTTCATAGCGCTACCCCCTACTCGGTACGGGCAACCTGGTCGATGCGGTAGCCCTCAATGGTGTCGCCAGGCTTGATGTCCTGGAAGTTCTCCAGGCCAATACCGCCCTCGGAGCCGCTCTTGAGGCTCTTGGCCTCGTCCTTGTAGTGACGCATCGAGGCAATCTTGCCGTTGAAGACCACGATGCCGTCGCGCACCAGGCGCACGGAATCGGTCGCGGCGATCTCGCCCTCTTCGACGCGGACACCGGCGGCGATACCAACCTTGGGCACCTTGAAGGTATCCAGGACGGTCGCAGTACCCGTGGAGACCTCGACCTCGGTGGGCTTGAGCATACCGATGCGGGCAGCGTCGAGGTCCTCGAGGCACTTGTAGATGACGTCGTAGCAACGGATCTCGACGCCCTCGCGCTCGGCGGCGGAGCGGGCCTTGCCGTCGGGACGGACGCCAAAGCCGATGATGATGGCGTTGGAAGCGTCGGCCAGGACGACGTCGGTCTCGTTGATGGCACCAACGGCGGAGTGGATCGTGTTGATGCGCACCTCGGACTGATCCATCTTGTCGAGGGAGTCCTGAAGGGCCTCGATGGAGCCCTGGACGTCGGCCTTGATGATCAGGTTGAGCTCCTTGACCTCGGCGTCGGCGATGGTCTCGAAGAGGTTCTCGAGCGTCACGTGCTTCACGCGGCTCTGCTCCTCGATACGGGCCTTGAGCGAACGCTCGTCGGCCAGGGCGCGGGCCTCGCGCTCGTCCTCGAATACGCGGAACTCGTCGCCGGCGTTGGGGACGGACTGCAGACCCAAGATCTCGACGGCGTCGGAAGGACCGGCCTCAGTAACGGCGTTGCCCTTGGGGTCGAGCATGGCGCGGACGCGGCCATAGGTGAGGCCGGCGACCAGCGTGTCGCCCACGTGCAGGGTACCGCGGGTCACGAGCACGGTGGCAACCGAGCCGCGGCCCTTGTCGAGCTTAGCCTCGAGGACGTTGCCCGAAGCGAAGGTATCGGGGTTGGCCTTGAGCTCCAGAATTTCGGCGAGCAGGACCAAGTTTTCGAGCAGTTTGTCCACGCCCTCGCCGGTCTTGGCCGAGATTGGGCAGACGATCGTCTCGCCGCCCCACTCTTCGGGCACGAGACCGTACTCCGTGAGCTGCTGCTTGATGCGGTCGGGGTTCGCACCGTGGACATCCATCTTGTTGATGGCCACGACCAGCGGGATGCCGGCGGCCTTCGCGTGGTTGATCGACTCGATCGTCTGCGGCATGATGCCGTCATCGGCCGCGACGACGAGGATGGCGATATCCGTGACCATAGCGCCGCGGGCACGCATGGACGTGAACGCCTCATGGCCCGGGGTATCGAGGAAGGTGACGGGCTTGCCGTCGACCATGACGCGGTAAGCGCCGATGTGCTGCGTGATGCCGCCGGCCTCACCGGCCGCGACGTTCGTGCGGCGGATGCGGTCGAGCAGGCTGGTCTTTCCGTGGTCGACGTGGCCCATGACCACCACGACCGGGGCGCGCGGGACGAGTTCGTCCTCGCTGTCCTCGCGGTCGTCGATCAGGCGCTCTTCGACCGTCACGATGACCTCGTGCTCAACCTTGCAGCCGAGCTCCATGGCCACGAGCGCGGCGGTATCGTAATCAATGGTATCGGACAGCGACGCCATGACGCCCATCTTCACGAGACGGCGCACGACCTCGGCACCGGTCTTCTTCATGCGGGAGGCAAGCTCGCCGACGGAGATCGTGTCCGGGATCTGGACCTTGAGCTGCTGCTTTTTTGCGATCTCCAGCTGCAGCTTCTGCATCTTGTCGCGCTCCTCCTGACGGCGCTTGGCGCCGGCGGCAGGGTTTTGCGGGCGCTGACGGTTGCGGTTCTGGATCTTCTGCTTGCCGCCGCGCTTATTCTGCGCGCGCTCGGGCACGAGATCGTCCAGACGCTGGTCGTACTTGGACAGGTTCGTCGTCGCGCCGCGGGTATCGACGACGCGGCGCTCGGCCACCTGACGCGGCTGGTGCGGCTTGTCGTCCTTCTTCGGCTTGGGCTGCTGCTGCGGCTGCGCGGTCTGCTGCGCCTGGGCGGCCGGCTGCTGCGCGGCGCCGCTCTTCGGCGCCTCGGCGGGCGCTGCCTGCGGCTTGGCCTTGGGCTGGTCGGGCACTTTGTAGAGCTCCTCCAGGCTGGCCGCCTGATGGTGCTGCGTGAGATACTCAAAGATGTCGTTGAGCTCGTCGTCCTCCAGCACCTGCATATGATTTTTCGGAGTGGTGGCATAATCCGTCAGGATCTGCGTGATCTCCTTCGAGGTCATGTTGAAATCCTTTGCCACCTCATGCACTCTGTATTTAATCAATCCGCTCATACTCGTTTCCTCCTCTTGCCGTTGCGCCCGCCGCCTGTCGGCGCCGTGCCCGTGTCTGTTCTCGTCTGTGCGGCAAGCTCTGCCGCCGTGTTGCTGTATTGCTCCGGATCTGCCTGCGCCAGCGCAGACACAAAGGCCTTCGCCAGGCCCGGATCGGTGACTGCCGCGATGGCGCAGCCGGTCTTGCCGAGCCGGTCGGACAGCGCCTGCTTCGTGTACGGCAGGCGCAGCAGCGGCGCCTGCGCCGCATGGGCAAAGCCCTCGGCGCGCTTGCGCGCATTGTCCGATGCGTCCTGCGCCAGCAGCAGCAGGCACGCCTTGCCGGCACGCGCCGCCGCTCCGGCGTCATGCTCCCCGAGCGCGATGCGCCCGGCCTTGCGCATGAGGCCGAGATAGTTGGCTGCTTTATCCGTGTCGGAGCACCTCCAGTTCCGCTGTGAGCTGCTCATAGATCTCCGCCGGGATCGGCGCATCGAACGCGCGCTCGAGCGCACGGCTCTTGCGCGCCTTTTTCAGGCACTCGGGATTCGGGCACAGATACGCGCCGCGCCCCGCCGCCTTGCCGCGCGCATCGAGCGAGATGGCCCCGTCGGGCGCGCGCACCACCCGGATCAGCTCCGGTTTGGGCTTCTTTTCACGGCAGCCGACACACTGCCGCTGGGGAATGGACTTGGGCATGGGTGACTGCCTCCTTTCGCATTATGCCTCGCTCTCGGGCTTGATGTCGATCTTATAGCCGGTGAGCTTGGCGGCCAGACGGGCGTTCTGCCCCTCCTTGCCGATGGCGAGCGAGAGCTGGTTATCCGGCACGATGACGCGGCAGCTCTTACCCTCATCAAGCAGCGTCACCTCCAGCACCTCGGACGGTGCGAGCGCGGCCGCGATGAATTCCTCCGGCACCTCGCTGTACTTGACGATGTCGATCTTCTCGCCGCCGAGTTCGTTGACAACGCTTGCGACACGGCCGCCCTTCGGGCCGACGCACGCGCCGATCGGATCGATGACGGGATCCTCCGCCCAGACAGCCATCTTCGTGCGGCTGCCGGCCTCGCGGGCAATGGACTTGATCTCGACCGTGCCGTCAAAGATCTCCGGCACCTCAAGCTCGAACAGACGCTTGACCAGGCCCGGATGCGTGCGGCTGATGAGCACCTGCGGGCCGCGCGTGCTGTTGCGCACCTCGACCACGTAGACCTTGATGCGGTCGCCCTCATGCAGCACCTCGCCGCGGATGCACTCCGCCGGGGCGAGCATGGCCTCGGTATAGTCCGAGTTGGAGCTGATCTTCAAAAACGCGCAGCCGGTGCGCGGGTCGATCTTATTGACGACGCCGGTGAGGATCTCATGCTCCTTGGAGTTGAACTCCTCATAGATCATGCCGCGCTCCGCCTCGCGGATGCCCTGAATGATGACCTGTTTGGCAGCCTGCGCCGCGATGCGGCCGAACTGCTTGGTCTCGACCGGGACGCTGACCACGTCGCCGATCTTGGCGCGCTTGCTGATGCGGTGCGCCGCCTCCTCGCTGATCTCGACATACGGGTCGATGACGCGCGCGACGACCGTCTTCTTGACGACCATCTCGATCTTCTTTTTCGCCTCGTCGAGAATGACCTCCACATTATCCTCACAGTCGGGCGTGTCCTTGCGGAACGCCGTCAGCATTGCCTGACGGATCTTCTCATACATATATTCGCGCGGGATGCCCTTTTCCTTTTCAATATCTGCAACTGCATCAAAAAATTCTGCGTTCATGGTCGAATTCCCTTTCCTTATATGGTCAGGTGCAGGCGCACCTGTGCGATGGCTGATTTCTGAAAGACACGGCTGTTTCTGCCGTCCGAGACGGTCACGTCGCCGTTGTCATACTGCTCGAGCGTGCCAATGTGCACCTTGCTGCCGTCGACCGGCTGGTAGAGCCGCACCTCGACCTGCGCGCCGAGAAAGCGCTCGAAATCGCCCGGGCGCTTGAGCTGCCGCTCCGCTCCCGCGGACGACACCTCGAAAATATAGCTGTCGGGAATGGGGTCGGCCTCGTCGAGGATCGGATCGAGCGCACGGCTGAAATCCTCGCAGTCCTGGATCGACACGCCGTCCGGCTTGTCGATGTACACACGCAGATAGCGGCCGCCCGCCTCCTTGACGTATTCCACGTCCCAGATCTCACATCCCTGCTGCGCGGCCACAGGCTCGGCCAGCGCGAGGACAGCGTCTGTCAATTTACTCATACATCACCATTCCATTTTCTGACACTTTGAAAGACATCAAGAAAAAGAGTGGGCGAGTGCCCACTCTGTCAAATCCTGCTTCCTTCGTACGGCAATATCATACCATCCCGTGACCCACAATGCAAGCCTTTTTTTGCGCCGGCGGACACTTACTGGTACAACGCCACGAATTCCTCCAGGCAGAGGTTGTGCTCGGTCATGAACCGCGCCGCCGCGTCGCCGACATAGCGCACGTGCCACGGCTCGTTGCGCCCGGTGATGCTGACCTTGTCCGACGGGTAGCGGATGACGAAACCGTAGTCCGCGCAGTTGTCGGCGAGCCAGGTCAGAAAGCGCGCGTTGACCGTGTCCACGCTCAGTGAGGAATAGTACTGGTCAACGATGTCCGCGCCGAGGCCGGTCTGATGGTCGCTCGTGCCGGGGGGCGCGGCCACGCGCGCTGCGGCCGTCTCAGCCTCGTCGCGCGTGTCGCCCTTGCGCATATTCTCGCTGACCTGATCCTCATACTGCTGCTCCTGCGTCAGGTACGGACGGTAGGCGCAGTAGATATACGGACTCCAGCCGGCGTCCCTGGCCGCTTTGAGCAGCGCATTGAGCGCGTCGACGGCGCGGGAATCGAACGTGGACTGCGAGCCGCTGATCTTGCTCACATCCGGAACATAGTCGCTGATATTATGCGCCTGACTCGCAATGAGATACTCCCAGGAGGAAATATCCACATCCGGCAGGTCGTCATACTTCTTCGTATCGGGCTGCGCCGTCGTCTGGATGTCCGGCGGGAGAATAAGATCCGTCGGCGCGGCGGGCGCGGCGTTGCTGCGCGTCTCGTTGATGCGCGAGAGGATGAGCATGGCGCATACGACGACCAGGACCGTCAGCGTCACCGACAGCCAGAGACGTTTGTTCTTCATGCAGATCCCTCCCGGACAAAAAAATGAAAAGCAGCTCACACGAGCTGCTTTTCAGGATAGCATATTTTTCGCGTTCCGGCAAGTCCCCCGTCACAGATCGACCCGCTCGTAGTTTTTGGCCGCCTTCCGGTATGCCAGCCACGACAGCAGTGCAAACGCCGCCAGCCCCACGGCCAGTACCGGCAGCTGCCGCGCCTGACCGGCCGCGTCGGTCGCATCGAGATACGGCCCGACGACCGGAAAATGGGACAGCACCTCGACGAGCACCATGAGCACCGTCATCGGGATGACCGCGAGCAGAAACGCTCGCCCGGCGCGGATGGCCGTCTTATAAAACACGGGCAGGAACACAACGTTGAACACGCCGTAGATCAGCAGCACGCAGCCGAAGAGCGCGACGTTTGCGTCGATGCCGGCGAGGTTCGTGCCGTTGGGATTGATGCGCGCGGAGAGGAACGCAAACGGGACCGCGATCACGAGCTCCGCCAGCTCCACCGCCACGACGAGCCAGGCGCGGGCGCACACCTGGTCACGCTTCGTGACCGGCAGCACGGCGCAGTAATAGACGTCCTTGTTCTCGCGGCCGTTGAGAAACGTGAAGAAAATGCCGAGCAGGCCGTAGAAAAATACGACCGTGTACGGATAGTTCGGGATGATGAGCATGACGCCGAAGAGCGCGAACACGTACATCATCGGGTGCGCTGCAAGGCGCAGGTCCTTAGAGAAAATCTTCGCTGTCATAGCTTCTCCTTTCCACGCGCACAAGAATGTCCTCGAGCGACATCTGTCCGTCGCCGAACTGCGCGCGATAGCGCGCGAGAAACCTGTCGCGCGTGTCGCTGCACAGGATCTGCCCGTCCTTGATCATCGTGATGTGCGAGGCGCACTTTTCGAGATCGGACGTGATATGCGTCGAAAACAGGATGCTGCGCTCGCCGCTTTTGACCACGCCGCGAAACAGCTCCATGAGCTCGTCGCGCGACACGGGGTCGAGTCCGCTCGTCGGCTCGTCAAGGATGAGCAGGCGCGCATCGTGCGAGAGCGCAAGCGCGAGCATATACTTCACGCGCATGCCGGACGAGAGCTGCAAGACCTTCTTCGTCTCGTCGAGCGCGAACAGCTGCAGATAGTGCCGGTATTTGTCCTCGTCCCAGCGGTCGTAAAACGTCCGCGTCACGTTCGTGATGCTGCGCAGCTTCTTATTCGGGTAAAAATCCACACCGCCGAGCACCACGCCGAGCTGCTGCTTGCAGGCGGGTTCGTCGGCATAAAAATCCCGGCCGAACATCGTCACGCGGCCGCCGTCCGGATGCACGAGGTTGAGCATGGCCTTGATGGTCGTGCTCTTGCCGGCGCCGTTGCGGCCGATGAAGCCCATGATCGTCCCCGGCTCGACTGCGAACGACACATCGCGCAGCGCAAACGCCGGATAGGTCTTGCACAGGCCCTCCACTTCCAGAATGTTCACTTGCCGTCCCCCTTCTTCAGCTCCCGCTCCAGCGCGGAGGCGAACACCTTCGTCTCGGCCTCGGGCACATCCGGCGCGGCCGCCTGCGCGCCCTGATCGAACACCGCGCGCACGAACGAATCGTAGTAACTGCTGCTCTGCAGCGCGATGCCGCGCTCGCGGTCAGCCAGCAGAATGAGCGAATCACCCGGCGCGAGGCCGAACATATCGCGCACCTCCTTTGGGATCACGATCTGCCCCTTCGGGCCGATGCGCACCGTGGCCATGAATTTGTCCTGCATGGACTGCATATGCGTCGCCTCCGGTATAACTTGTATTACTTTTCTTACGTTATAGCACAATGCCACCTGCAGCGCAAGCGTTTTTTAAATTTTTCGTCCGCGCCGATCATTATGTAAACCAAAAAGCGCGAAAAAAGACCCCCCTGCCGCTCGGCAGGGGGATCACACCTTATCGAATAACTCAGAGCGCCTCGACGTCGGCGATGAAAGCCTGAATGGCTTCTTCCGGGACGAGCTTCTTGCTGCGAACCAGATTCACGATGTCACCAACGGTCTTCTTGTAGAAGAGCTTCAGGGGGTACTTGGTCAGGCTCGGAACGGACTTCATCATGACTTCCTTGCCATTCATGTCCTCGATGAACGTCTTAACACTCAGCGTTTTGTAATCCATAATATGTTCTCCTTTCAATTTTGAACACATTGGCCATTTCCCCGAATCCCAATTGAAATGGCTTTGTTGTTCAAAGATTAACGCTTTTTGGGTATTTTGTCAAGTATGTCGGGAAATTTTCTTCGCCTTCCCGTCAATTTTCATCCAGTAATCAACGCTCTGTTGTGCAGCATTTGCGCACAAGCAAAAAAATGTGTGTCAGGAAAGTGTACGTGCCGCCGCTGAATAGAATGACCTCAGGCAGAAACGGAGGGCTGAAAATGCTGTACAGTACCCTGATGCTGATGATGAGCAGCGCGTTTTTGATGCTGCGCCTGAGCCCCGGCGGGTCATTTCCGCGCCCGCTGAGCGAGGCTGAAGAGTGCAAGTATCTCGAGGCATGGCTGCAGGGCGATCTGGAGGCGCGCAACGTGCTCATCGAGCGCAACCTGCGGCTGGTGGCGCACATCATCAAAAAATACTACACGCACTATGACGACACGGACGACCTGATCTCGATCGGCACGATCGGGCTCATCAAGGGCATCAACACCTACCGTCCGGATAAGGGCGTGCGCCTTGCGACCTACGCCAGCAAATGCGCGGAAAACGAGATCCTGATGTATTTTCGCAGCACACGCAAAAACGCAGCCGAAACGCTGCTCTCAGACGCGCTCGACACGGACGGCGACGGCAACAGTCTGTCGCTCCTCGACATCCTGTCCGAGGATGAGGACATGGACGCCCGCTTGCAGTCGGACGAGATGTGTCAGGCGCTGCGACGCTGCATCGGCGAGGTGCTCGATGCGCGCGAGCGCGAGATCATCCGCCTGCGCTATGCCATTGGCGGCGGTGAACCGCTGACGCAGCGCGAGACCGCGCAGCGCTGCGGCATCAGCCGCTCGTATGTGTCGCGCATCGAGAAAAAAGCCATCGAAAAGCTGCGCGCCGCCCTGCTGGCGGCCGGTTACTGACCGCGCGGCGTTGACAAACCGGTCGAAACAAGGTAGAATTGCAAAGATATGAGGGAGATGATACCATGGCGGATCAAACGCACAATGCGGGCGTACACACGCACGTGGACGAAAACGGGAACGTGATCACCCACTGCCACGACGGCGAAGTGCATATGCATGAACATGACCACGCGCACAGCCACGGGCATGGACACACCCACACCCATACGCAGACCAAGGCGGTCATCAATCGTCTGGCGCGCGCGATCGGCCATCTGGAGTCGGTCAAGCGCATGGTCGAGGATGGGCGTGACTGCGCCGAGGTGCTCATCCAGCTTGCAGCCGTGCGCTCGGCGCTGAACAACACGGCGAAGATCATTCTGAAAGATCACATCGACCACTGTCTGACCGACGCTGTGGAGAGCGGCGACCAGCAGTCCATCGACGAGCTGAATCTCGCGATCGAAAAGTTCATGACCTGAACACCAAAGCAGCCCTCCGCCGTGCGGCGGAGGGCTGCTTTGCTTCCGGCACAGCAAGAAAGGACGCATCCAAAGCGGATGCGTCCTTTTTAGAACAAATCAATGCTGCACTTTTTCCACTGAGAGGACCGATCCGGTCATCTGGTCGACAGCCACGACATAGCGCGGGTGGAAGTAGTACACGGTCGTGAGCGTCACGCGGTAGACAGGCTGCGCGCCGCTCTCATCGAGCTGCACTTCCCACGCGGCAAGGTCGCTCTCTGAGATGCCGGCCGCCGCAATGGCGATCTTCAGCGCCTGCTCCTGCGTGACCGGGCCCACAGGCGGGGTCGGGGTAGGCGTCGGTGTCGGCACCGGCGTCGGGCTCGGGGTAGGTGTCGGTGTCGGCGTCGGCGTCGGGCTCGGGGTGGGTATCGGCGTCGGCGTCGGCGTGGGCATGGGCTCCGGGATCGGCTGCGGCATCACGGGGGCAGGCTGCGGCTTTACAGGAGCCGGCTGCGGCCCGAGCGGTTCGTCCCCCGCCAGGCGGCAGATCTCTGCCGTGCGCGCGTCAACGCTGCACACATAGTGATGCTCGCCGTCCGTGAGCACGAATTCCATGACCATCTGGCCGTCTATGAGCGTGAAGCGCATGCTGGCCTGCGTGACGCTGTCCGCATCCAGACCGCAGCAGGCGAGCGCCGCATCCATGGCCTGATCATATGGGATATATGCACCGGTGCTCGCAGCACCGATCGAGATCATGTCGCCAAGCGTCACCTGATTGGACGCCGCGAGAATGTTCAGGTCGTTGATCGGCAGCACCGCCAGCGCCTCGCCGGTGAGATCCTCCATCTGCGCGCTGATCTGCCGGATGAGCATCGCCTTTCCCGCACTGACGCCCATGGCAGCAGCGTCGGCCTCCAGCGCGGGATCCGGCTCCAGCACCTGTGCCAGGACAGCGGGGGCAAGCCCGCAGCCGCTCTGTGCATCCTCCACGGCGGAAGCCAGCCGGCCGCACAGACGCGCGTCGCCCTTGCCGGCCTCGACCGTGACGAGGATCGAGTTGGTATCCGCCGAGACATAGCCGTCTGCCTGCAGCTCGGCAACGATCGCATCGGCCGCCGTCTGCAGCGGCTGGTTGCGCAGCTCCAGCTCGTCGAGCACGACCTGCGCGTCGGCATTGCACGCGCGCACGGACAGGACACGGCCGAGCTTATTGACGGTCAGCTCAATACTGGGGTTCGCGTCCAGCGTTGCGACGCCGTCGGGCGTCTGCACGGCGTAAAAACCGCCGCCGAGCACCGCCAGCAGGAACACCGCCGCCGCCGCGACCCAGCGCCGCCATGCGCCGCCGCGGCGGCTGCGCTGCGGCAGCGGGACGACCGTTTCCGGCTCCGGCTGTTCGGCCGCCTGAACGCGGGCGAGGATCTTGTCCCAGGGATCCGGCGTCACGGCTGCGACATCATCACGCAGTTGCTGCAGCAGCTGCTCGTTGCACTTTTCCTGTTCAGTCAAGACCGTCACCCCCCATCGACGCGCGCAGCTTTGCCAGCGCGCGGTTGTAGCGCGAGATCGCCGTCGCCTGCGGAATGTCCAGCAGGTCGGCCACCTCCCTGTGCTTGAGGCCGGAGAGCGCGTGCAGCATCACGATCTGCCGCTCACTGTCCGTGAGCAGGCGCAGCACCTTATCAAGCACCATATGATTTTCCGTCTCCCGATAAGCGTTGTGCGGATCCTCCACATGAAACAGCTCATCAAAAGATATATTCTTATTTTCCGCCTTGCGCAGGCGCATAAGCGCCAGATTGCGCGCGATCGTCAGCAGCCACGCCATCGGCTTGCCCGACGGCTGATAGCTCGATGCCGACTGCATCACGCTCACGAACGTATCCTGCATCACGTCCTCAGCCGCCGTCGGATCGCGCAGGATCGACAGGGCGAAGCCGTAAACGGACGCGGACGTCTGGCGATACAGCACCTCGAGCGCGGCGGTGTCCCCCTCCGCAATGCGCAGGATCAGGCCGTCATCCGGCGGTCGCGCATCGGACGCACCTATATCACTTGTGCGTTTGTCGTCATTTTGCATATTCGATTACCCCACATGAGTATAATGCCTGAAAACAAATTTTAATGCATAAAAAAATGTTTTCCGAAAAATTTTCTCTAAAAAAGTGTGTTTTTCGGCACTTCCATCCTCTTAAACGAATATTCTACGTGATAAAATGCGGTTTGTAAAGCGAGTAAACTATAAAAAATTACATTCTTAGCAGATTTTACGCTTCTTTTTTCGGCGGCGCCGTTACCTCGAGCGCATGATTGAGCACTACGCCCAGAATGAGCAGCAGTCCGAACACATGAAACCAGAACAGCAGGATCACGACCGAGGCAAGCGACCCGTATACGAGTGAATACTTCGCGCTGTTGCCGATCAGCCATGAGAGCAGAATACTCATCACCACGATGCCGACGGCCGAAAACAGCGCACCGGGAAACACGAGGTGCGGCGCCCGGCGCGGCGTGGTGAGCCGGTAGAGAACGAGGATCATCATCAGTAAAATGGCAAACAGAACCAGAAAGCGCACCCAGGTCCACGACCAGATGATGCTCACGCGCGGCATGAGCGCATCGAGCCAGAGCAGAAAGCGCTTGCCCGTCAGCATGAGCAGGACGCACAGATACAGCACCAGCAAAAACGCCACCGAGAAGACGACGCTCACGACGGTACTGCTCACGATGCCGAAGCGCTTATCGCCGTGGATCTCGCTGACGATGGCGGCCATGGCGCGAAACGCCGCCGACGCGCTTGTGATCATGACAAAGAGCGCCGCAATGAACATGACCTGACTCGTGTTGCCGGACACATAAATGAGAAACTCCGACACGAGCGCCTGCGTCTCCCGCGGGAGCACGAGCGTCTCCACAATGCGCAGCACGGCGGTCGGGTCACGCAGGATGAGCGCAAGCAGGTCGTACATGCAGATAATGACCGGAAACAGCGCCATGACCATGTAATAGGCGATCTCAGCCGCCGAACGCGTCACGCGGCGGGTCAGAAATGTGTCGGCCATGGTCGTGAGGACGCGGGTAATGCGCCAGTCTTTCAATCGACTGCCTCCTCTCGCAGAATACAAAAACCGCCTTCACAAGGAGCGAAGGCGGTTTTGGACAGATGATGAAGCTTACTTGGAGTTGAAGATCTTGAAGATGCTGTCAAACGGATCTTCCTCCGCGGGTGCAGCAGCATCCGCAGCCGGAGCGGCAGCCGGGGCAGCAGGTGCAGCGGCCGGAGCCGGAGCGGCAGCCGGAGCAGCCGTGGCCGCAGTCGCAGCGGCGCTGTACATACCGGCGGCAGGTGCAGCAGCCGGAGCGGCAGCGGCGTCAGCAGCCGGAGCAGCCTCCTCCGGAGCAGCGTCTTCCGGAACCTCAACGGTGACGACGGACTCTTCCGGATCCTCGATGTCGAGCACGACGCCTTCCGGCAGCACGACGTCCTTGGCGAACACCTTGGAACCGTCGGTCAGGCCGTCAACGTTGACCACGATCTTCTCCGGCAGGTTGGCGACATCGGCGCGGACCTTGAGCTCCTGGATGTCGACGAATGCGACAGCAGCGCCCTTCGGGGTGCCTTCGACGAACACCGGCACCTCGACGTCGATCTTCTCGCCGGCCTTGACCTCGTAGAAGTCAACGTGCTCGACGATGCGCTTCACCGGGTTGCGCTGAACATCCTTGACGACGGCCATCTTGGTGTTGCCGTCGAAGGCGATGGTGAACAGGGCGTTGGTGTGACGCAGGGCCAGGGTGGTCTCGCGCATCGGCAAGGTCACGAAGGCGGGCTCTTCGCCGCCGGCGTAGATGGTGGCCGGAATCTTGTTGGCAACGCGCAGACGACGAGCAACGCCCTTGCC
>OLQD01001911.1_pt1 | contig 16126 bp, 8 predicted proteins | sample 1672841 | NCBI WGS metagenome assembly OLQD01 (sample SAMEA3136729, study PRJEB25190) | human gut metagenome | biome: human gut; feature: human-associated habitat; material: faeces | place: Austria | collected 2013 | reverse complement strand
GCCATTTCGCTGTACCGTCCGGGGCCGATGGACAACATTCCGAGTTATATCAAGCGGAAACACGGCGAAGAGGAAATTACCTATCTGCACCCGATGCTGGAGCCGATTCTTAAAGAAACCTACGGCATCATGATTTATCAGGAGCAGGTTATGAACATCGCCCGTGCGCTGGGCGGCTATACCATGGGCGGCGCCGACAAGCTGCGCAAGGTTATGGGTAAGAAAATGCGCGACGAAATTCCGAAACAGCGCAAGATGTTTATGGAGGGCGCGGTTAAAAACGGTATTGAAGAGTCTACCGCCGGCGCGATTTTTGACCAGATGGAAAAGTTTGCCTCATACGGTTTCAACAAGTCGCATGCGGCGGCCTATTCGCTGATTTCGTATCAGACGGCTTATCTGAAGGCGCATTACCCGGTTGAGTTTATGTGTGCGGTCATGTCGCTGGATATTACCAATACCGACAAGCTGCTGTTCTTCAAGGATGAGTGCAAAAAACTCGGCTTTAAGGTTTTAAAACCCGACATCAACCATTCCGGTTCCGACTTTGTGGTCGAAGACGGCAATATCCGCTATGCTCTGGGCGCGGTCAAAGGCGTCGGTGAGGCCAATATGCGGGCAATTGTCGCCGAACGCGAGGCGCACGGCCCGTATAAGGACATTTCCGATTTCATTCATCGGACCGATATCAAGCAGATTAACCGCCGTCAGCTGGAGCAGCTGATTAAGGCCGGCGCTTTCGACTGTCTGGAAAAGAACCGCGGCCGCCTGTTTGCCAATGTCGAAACCATCATGCGTCACATTGCTTCGTCTTCCGAGCTTAAAACCAGCGAGCAGGCCTCCCTGTTCGGCAACGAGGAACTGCACGCCAAGGTCAAACTGGCGGACAAGCCGGACTGGCCTGAGCTTGAGAAGCTCAAACTTGAAGCGGAAGCCATCGGCTTTTATCTTTCCGCGCATCCGCTTGACAGTTACGGCAAGGGCATGGGAGCAGAGATTGTTCTGGGCGTCAAAAACTGCAGCGAAATTTTCCGTAACATCCGCACCGGCGACAGCATCCGCGCCAAAGTGGCCGGCTGCGTCAACTCGTTTCAGAAGCGCATCAGCAAAACCGGCAACAAATACGCTTTTCTGGAACTGTCCGACGCCAGCGGCAGTTTTGAGGGAATCTTGTTTTCTGAAGGTCTGGCGCGGTATGAGGAAATCATTGCTTCCGGCCTGCCGCTGTTTGCGAGCATAACGATTGACAAGCAGAGTGAGGAAGCAAATCCGCGCGTAATGTTCAACGTGATTGAAACGCTGGATAAAGCCATTTCCGAAGTTGCCAACGGTTTGGAAATCGCCGTCAACGACGTAAGTGCCGTTCCCGGTTTGCGGGAAATTCTCGGCAAAGATAGAAACGGCCGAAATAAAATATATATAAAACCCGAGAACCGGGAATGGGATGTCCGTATTGAACTGGCCGGCGGTTTTGCTTTCGCCGATCCGGAATTCCTGAGCAAAATCCGTGCGCTTCCGGGCGTAACAACCATAAAGGAAATATAAGCCATGAAAGATTTTATTGCGAAGTTGAATCAGCTGAAACAAAAGTTTTCCGGCGGCTGCAGCTGCCGCAGCCTGTGTCTGAACGCGGCGCCGGCCGTTGCGCCGGTGCGTATCCCGGTTACGCAGCTGATTTTCCGTCCGTTCGGAATCTTTGCCGACCGCTTCGGCCTGCTGTTGCGGCTGGCTGCCCTTTTTGCTCTGCCGATTACGCTGTTGTCGGTTTTTATGGGTTTTTCTTACATCTGTTTTACCGATTATCGAAGCGCTTATTTTTTCTGCTCTGATTCGCAGGGCTGGTATCTGGTTTATCTGTTTGCCAAAATTTTTCTGATTTCCGCGTTTCTGGTCCGTTGGTATGACGGTGCCTTTTTAAATCGGGACTATAATTGGAAAAACGTGTTTCTGCCCACGTCGCGCGATTTTACGACCGCGGCTCTGGTTTGCTTTTATCTGCTTCTGAATATGGCGCCTCTGCTTTCTTTTTACCTGTTGTACGTCCGGGTGCCGAATCCCGACTGGGTTGTCGAAATAACCTATTTCGCGGTCGTTTCGATCGGCTTTGTCGTACCGTTTATGCTTATGCGCTTTTATGCGCTGCTGGCTGTTTTTCTGAGCGGCGGCCCGAAAGTTTCGCCGGCCTGGCTCTGGGCGCGTTCCAAAGGCAATAATCTTGGAATTATCCTGTCGCTGTTCCTGATTATTATCGTTATGTTGTTTATTCTGGTTTATTTCCAGCACGGCATTGCCGGAATTGAAGTCGAATATGCCGATTGGAGCGGTACGGTAATCGAATATTTTTACAGTCTGATTCTGCTGATGCTTATCAGTCTGGTCATCAACAACTGCCATGTGCAGAAAGAATATTTGCTCGGAGGGAAAGATGGAAACAATGCCGCAGATTAAACTCCCGTTTTGGGAATGTCTTCGCCGCAGCTTTTTTTACGCCTTTGTAAATTTTGACGCCTTTGTTAAAATTGCGTCCGTTTGGTTTTTGATTCTCCTTTACGAGATTTTTGCCGGCTTCCCTTCTTTGTGCGGCCTGAAGGAAAGCGGCTGTCCCGGCGAGAGTTTTCAGAATGTCTCGGTCGTTATGGTTTCGCTGGCTTCCGTTGCGGTTGCCGTCGCTTTCAGCCGTTTGGTCGTTCCGTCGACGAATGCCATACCGTGGGTACTCACTTATAAAGGTATTCAAGGAGAAAATCCCATGTTGTTTCCCGAACATGGAGTCTATAAAGGTTGTGAGGTGATACAAAACGATACCTCTGCTTCTGTCGTGTTCGTATGGGATATGCGTTTATCGTATGAGAAACGTATGTATCCTATTCGTATGAAAGTGACGGCTACCGATCATTCCGAACTGTTGTATTGGGATTTGACCGCCGATCTTCCTAAGGGTTGGGTTATTTCCAAAGCTCAATTCCCGCGTATAGCAGTAGTTCGCCCAAAAGACGGGAAGATGATTACTTCTGCCGGCTGGGGGAATGAATTTGATATGGCGACAGGAGGCGCCTATAAAGTAACTTATCCATCATGTACCGGCTCCATGCAACTGTTGTTGATGCATAACGGGGAGGGTTCTTTTTATTATGCGACCGAAGATCGTAATGCTTGCGGAAAGGAATTGCGGGCCGTGTGTGGAAGCAAGAGTGTTACTTTTGTGACGGAGGTGGTAACTTCCGAGGGGTGGACCGATGCCACGACCGGGCGTTTTGATTTGCCGTGGACTACTGTTGTCGGCTATAATCCAGATGGCTGGCAAGCTGCTGCACTGCAATGGTACAGGCCGTTTACATTTACATGTGAGTGGGGAAATAAATCATTGCAGTCTCGCAATATACCGCAGTGGTTGTTGGATAAAGATTTGTGGATACGTTCGAAAGGTGTTACCGATACCGTTATGGCGGCTATCAATAAGACGATCGATTTTTTCGGTGAAGGTATCGGTGTACATACCTACTATTGGCATAACTATCCTTATGATACACATTATCCCGATTATTTCCCGGCTAAACCGGAGTTTGAAGGAATGATTTCTACCATTCAAAAGCGGAAATGTCATGCCGTCCCTTATATAAACGGTCGATTGTGGGATCCCGCAGCCGATAGTTATACAGCTTTGAATGGAGCTTCTGCATCTTGCCGTAAGGCCGACGGTACGCTTTATACCGAAATTTATCCTACGTCGAAAGTTTTGAATACGGTCACTTGTCCGGCTTCAAGTCTGTGGCACAAGATTATTATCGGATTGGTCGATAAAATTCAAAACGAATTGCATACGAACGGGGTGTATATCGATCAGATTGCGGCTGCGGCTCCTCAGCCTTGTTTTGCGAAGAATCACGGACATGCCGCAGGAGGCGGAGATTTTTGGTATAAATCGTATAAAGCTTTAATCGATTCGATTCGGGGCAATCATTTGAGAAAGGATAATATTGTGTTCTCCGAAGAAAATTCGGAATGCTATATTCCTTTGTTCGATATGTTGTTGACAGTGAATACTCCCCATGCCAATTGTAGTATCGTGCCGTTGTTTCCTACGGTCTATTCCGATCGGGTAATAACTTGCGCCTACACTTATACTCCTACTGCCGACGTGACAAAAGGCGAGTTCCGTTATCAGAACATGCAATGTTTCCTGTACGGTTCTCAACTCGGTTGGGTAGACCCGACTCTATTGATGCGTGACGAGGCGAAGACAGAGGCTACCTTCCTGCGCACTTTGATGGAATTACGAAAGAAACAGCACGATATCTTTATCGAGGGACGATATATCAGAGAGTTTGTTCCCGGTGGTGACAATCCGCAGATCGATGTTCCCACTTTCGGAAAGAACCATGTGGTGATGGGTTCTGAGTGGCAGTCGAAGGACGGGCAACGTGTCTGGTATGTCGTAAATATGGATACACAGGCTCATGAAGTTATTTTACCATCTGGAAAATCCTTGAAAATGAAACCTTTATCAGGGAAAAGAATAAATCTCTGATAAAAAATACTATATAACCAAATTTTTTACACAAAAAATTTGGTTATATAAATATTAGTCTATATATTTGAACTGTTAATAAATTTATTTATTAAATAAGTGATATATATCAAATAAATTAAATAAATGAAAAACATATTATTAACTTAAATTGATCTAGAAATGAAGAAACAATTACTTTTAAGTGCAGTTGCATTATTCTCTGTTGTGGGAGTCTCTGCACAATTAGCAACAATTACACAAGAATGGAAAACGCCAGTGGGTGATGCTACAAACATGCGTCAAGGAACGTATGCGAACGGTAAGTTTTATATTCAGAATAAAAATGATGGTACTGTCGATGTATGGACTAAAGACGGAAAAGAATCTACATTAACTTCCACGCAAGGTAGTATGGGTATTTGTGTCGATGATGCCGGTAATATCATCGTGCAGAATGAGACCGGAACTTTCGGGACTCAGACGGGAGATTCTCGGCCTATCCGTATTTATCCTGCGGCAGGAGGAGAGGCTGTCGATATAACCTTGATATTGCCTTCTATGGGTGTAACCTGCGGACGTAGCGATTTTTTCGGAAAAGCTTCGGGTAACGTATTGAGCGAAGAAGGAGGTACATTCTATTTGTTGTGTGCAAATAGTCCGTATGTTTATATTCTGCCGATCAAGAATGGTGCACAAGATGTGGACAATATGAATGCAGTCGATGTGTCGGTCGCTTTTGAGAATAGCAATGACGGAACGTTAAAGGGTACAGCCTCTACTCAGACGATTGCTTATGAATATGATGGTGATATCATTATTCATGAACGTAAGTGTGGTGTGAAAAGAATGCATATCGAAGAAGACGGAAATGCTACCAAAGTGAAAGATTATACGATTGTTCCTTTGAAAGAAGAAACGGAAAGTATGACATGTTTTCCTACCGATATGGTTGGAAGCTGTTTCTTTACGATAGGAGATGAAGATTATCTGGTATATAGTCAGCGTTATTATTCGACAGAGGTTGCTTATGAGTCGGGCTTTGCTGTTTTACGTTTGAGCGACGAAGAGAAAGTGGCCGAAATGAAAAGTCAAGGAACGAATATTTTGGCCAATCCGGCGTTCGGACAGTGGTTTGCCGCAGTACCTGTTTCCGATACACAAGCCGAGATTTATCATTATTTCCCGGCCGCAGGAGCCAATAATGCGTTTATTTCGAAATATATATTCGATTTAGCTTCTTCGTCAGTAGAAGGTGTAGAGACTACCACGGCTAAGGTCGTTGCCAACCACGGAGAGATCAATGTAATCGGTAATGCCAATAGCGTGGAAGTTTACAACGTGGGAGGTATATTGATTAGCAAAGATGAAATGAATGTCAAATGTAATGCGGGTATCTATCTTGTAAAGGTAGATGGAAAAGTCTCCAAAGTGATTGTTCGTTAATTTAACAATCGATAAGTCAAAAAGGAGACACTTCATGAAGCGTCTCCTTTTTAATTCCGTTTCATAAACCAATAAATAAAAAACGATGAAAAGGCTGATTTCCTGTGTCCTTGCACTATTATATGTCATGGCTGGTTTTGCATCCGGCACGTGGATATTACATGGAAAAGAGTATCGAGTAGATACATTGTATCATGCCTATATCGGTCCGGGTACGACTCAGACTTCGATAAAATTGGCTGGTCCTGTCAATTTGCGTGTATTTTATACAACGACCGATTTGAAAAATGAAAATGTCGATGTGCGGGCTATCAAACATAAGGACACGCTCACGGGGCTTGGTACGGTATCGAATGCAGCGGAATCGCACAGTACGAGCAATCGTTCTTATTTTGCCGGTATCAACGCCGACTTTTTTTCGAGTTCTATGCCGTGCGGAATCACCGTAGTCGACGGTGAAGTATATTGTAGTGACCAAGCCAGTGGTTGGTCCTTGTTCGGAATCGATGCCAACAAAATTCCTTACTCGGGAGGAGGCGATTTTTATGTAAAACTTACAGCTCCCGATTATAGTACGGCGGAGCTTAGTGCTATGAATTTGGAACGAGAGACGAATGGTTTGGTTTTGTATTCTTCGAGAAAAGGAGCAAATACAGGAACCGATAGTAATGGTTCGGAGGTCGTTTTGATTCCCGATGGTGAAGGAAATTTTTTGACACCGGGTGCAACTGTGAGAATGAGAGTTCAGGGGAACCCGAGCCATGCGGGTTCTATGCCTATTCCCGATAATGGTTATATTCTTTCGGGTAGTGGTACGAAAGAATCTTTTGTAAGTAATTTAAGTGAGGGCGATGTGGTCGAAGTTCGTTGTGCGATTCGTTTTAATGGATTTACCGGAGGTAAAATACAACAGGCATTAGGTGGTTGCCCTATGCTTGTTTCGGGAGGTAAGGTTCTCGATACGGAAAATGCACTCGATCATTTGACTTCGGCTCAACCTCGTACTGCCGTAGGGTATAATGCTGAAAAGAATAAGCTGGTGATGCTCGTAGCTGATGGTCGAAGCTCTATATCGGTAGGACCTATTTCAAAAGTTTTAGCCGATATTATGATTTATGCGGGCTGTTCCGAGGCTATGAATTTCGATGGGGGTGGTTCGTCGACATTCTATGTAAAAGGCGAGGGAGTCATTAACCAACCTAGTGACGGTTCGGAACGTTCGGTGACCGATGGATTGTATTTGTCTACCGATGCTCCTCAGAATGATGTGACGATAACGACTATCCGCTTTATGGATTACTCCAAGACTTTGAATCAGGGAGATGCATATACCCCGGTTATTTATGGTTATAATCAGTATGGAGTATTGGTCGATAGAAATGTAGAGGGTGTTACTTTGTCGTGTGGTTCGAGTTTGGGTACAATAACGAATGATGGAACGACATTGAATGCTTCGGGTAGCGGTACTCACATGTTGACTGCTGGTTATGGAAATTTGACTACCACATTGTCTGTGACGGTGATTGGGGAAAGCGGAATTTCTTCGGTCGATAACTCGCAAGCATTGATGATTTATCCCAATCCGGTAGAGCAGGGTACGGCGGTTTCGGTAGATTTGCAGGAGGTTTCCGACGCTTTGTTGTCTGTGTGTCGGAGTGATGGCGTATTGGTAAGTCGTATTGCGGTAAATGCAGGAGAAAAAAGTGTGAGCTTTGATACTTCCGAATGGGATAGAGGTATGTATATCTTGAATGTTATCCAAGATAAAAATGTGAAGTCTCTGAAATTGATAGTAAAATAACGAATAGTTTTTGTGTATGAAGTGTGCAGATAGAGTTTGGATTGTTTTAGGCTTTTTGTTTTGCTCCTTAGGAAGTGCGGGAGGAAGTTTGCGTTTGGCAGAGGATAATATAGATGAGATTGTCAAACAAATGTCGCTTCGTGAAAAAGCAATGTTATTGGTCGGATGCGAGTCGTTGGTTTCAAAAGATTCATTAACAGTTTATGTGCCGGGTGCGGCTGGGTATACAAAGTCCTTTCCGCAATACGGCATACCTTCGACTGTCATGGCCGACGGTCCGGTGGGAGTACGTATTTTTCCTATTAAGGTCGATGGAAAACGTCATTATTGTACTTGTTTCCCGTCTTCGACTTTGCTGGCTTCTACATGGGATACTCAGCTTGTGGAGACACAAGCCGGAGCAATGGGCAAAGAGGCTGCTGTTTATGATGTCGATGTCATATTGACACCCGGAATCAATATTATGAGAAATCCGTTGTGCGGGCGTAATTTCGAGTATTTTTCAGAAGATCCCGTTTTATCTGGGCTAATGGGAGCCGCTATGGTGAATGGAGTACAGAGTCGGGGTATCGGTACAAGTTTGAAGCATTTTGTCGCCAACAATCAACAGGTGAATAAACTGAATAACGATTCTCGTATCCCGGTTAAGGCTTTGCGTGAAATTTACCTGAAAGGGTTTGAAATCTGTTTGCAGCACTCGAACCCGTGGACGGTGATGTCGTCCTATAATAAGATCGGTGGAATATTGACTCAATCGAATGCCGAATTATTACGAACTGTTCTTCGGGAAGAGTGGGGGTATGATGGTTTGGTCGTATCGGATTGGTACGGGAAAAGGAATAGTCCAGAGCAATTAGAGGGTGGTACTAATTTGTTGATGCCCGGAGAAAAAGCTCAACTTGAAGAAATAGAGGCCGGAATAAAGAGCGGTGCTCTTTCGATGGAGGTTATCGATGATGCCGTGAAGCATATCCTCGACTATGTGGTAAAGACCAAAGCTTTTCGAAGGGACATTCATGCCGCATTACCCGATTTGGAACAGCATGCTGCATTATCCCGTTCGGTTGCCGGACAGGGTATGGTACTTTTGAAAAACGACAGTTGTGTATTGCCGTTGAAAGGGATAAAAAATATTTCTCTTTTTGGTGCAACCGCTTATCACTCGATTGCCGGTGGAGGAGGCTCTTCTAATGTGAATAAATCTCATATTGTCGATATTTCGACAGGTCTCGAACAGGTAGGTTTTGTCTTGGATCGTTCTTTGAAAGACCTCTATACCAAGTATAATGCTTACCAAGAGGCATTGTTGGTCGACCCGAAGGCAACCGATTGGGAACGTCTTTCGTATCGTCGGTATGTTTATCCAGAAATGGATTTGATGCCCAATAAGACACTGGTTGGGGAGCAAGCTAAATCGAATGATATGGCTGTTGTCGTGATAGGAAGAGGTTCGACCGAGGAGTCGGATAGAAAAGTGCATGATGATTTTAATCTTTCCGATTCGGAAATTTATATGATTGACAAGGTCTGCGAGGAGTTTCATGCTCGAAATAAAAAGGTCGTTGTATTACTTAATATCGGAGGTGTGGTGGAAACAGCTTCGTGGAAGAATAAACCCGATGCGATTCTTTCTGTTTGGTTTCCGGGACAGGAGTGTGGGCATGCTGTGGCAGATGTATTGACAGGAACTGTGAATCCGTCGGGGAAACTTCCGATGACATTCCCTGTAAGATATTCGGATATTCCTTCTTCTAAAAACTATCCGACTGTGGGAGAAACTCTAAGCGGGGAAAATTTTGATTATACCTCTTACGAAGAGGGGGTATGGGTAGGCTACCGAGATTTTACAACTGCGGATAAAGCGGTTTCTTATCCTTTCGGGTATGGTTTATCTTATACCGAATTTTTGTATAGCGAACCCTCTGTAAAAAAAGAGAAGGGCAGGTGGGTGGCTAAAATAAAGGTTACGAATGTAGGAGCGGCAGAAGGTCATGAGTCTGTTCAGGTTTATGTGGGGGCAGAAAATAGAGCTTCGGAAAATCCTCTTCGTGAGTTGAAAGCTTTCGGGAAAACAAAATTGCTGAAACCGGGAGAAAGTGAGATACTTACAATGAATTTTACAGATTATGATTTGGCTCATTTCGATGAACCCTCTTCGTCGTGGGTATTGGAGAAGGGTCTGTACAAAGTAAGTTTCGGGGCTTCATGTGAAGATATAAGGTCGGTTCGGGATATAAAAGTGAAAAAACAACAAAGATGGGGTGTTAATCGTGTACTTAATCCTGTTGTCCCTGTCCAGACGATGACGATAGATTAGATAATTAATAATGGGAGATGAAGATAAAGTCTTTTTTGTGGATATTGTTGTTCGGGGTATTTTGCTCGAACAGTATGGCCGAGCTTCCTAAGGTGATAGCCCATCGGGGATATTGGAAGACACCTTCTTCGGCTCAAAATTCTTTACGGGCACTTGAACTGGCCGATTCGATAGGTGTGTACGGATCGGAATTCGATGTTTGGCTGACGAAAGATGACGTATTGATTGTAAATCATGATGCTGTTATAAACGGTATGGATATAGAGTCGTCTTCGTCGAAAATGTTGTTGAAGCAAAAATTGAAGAATGGAGAGACTGTTCCTACGCTTGATGCGTTTTTGAATAGGGCTAAAAAGTTGAGTGTGCGTTTGATTTGTGAATTGAAGCCTCATAAAGATAAACAGAGAGAGGCCGAAGCCGTGAAACGAATTGTGGAGATGGTCAGAAAAAAAGGTCTCGAAAAACGGGTAGAATATATTACATTTTCGGCCGAGGGTTTGTTGGAACTTATCGAGCAAGCTCCCAAAGGTACACCGGTGTATTATTTGAACGGTTCTCGGCTACCGAAAGATTTAAAGTTTATAGATGCGGCGGGACAGGACTATCATATCAATGTGTTTAGAAAGCACATCGGGTGGATAAAGGAATGTCATGATTTAGGATTGAAGGTAAATGTATGGACGGTCAATTCTTTGGAAGATATGCAGTGGTGTATCGATAGGGGTGTCGATTATATTACGACTGACGAGCCTGAACGGTTGCAAGAATTACTTCGTTCACAGCGGTCGTTTCATGATGTAGCAGGCTTTCTTCCTGTATATGGAAAATTAAGAGATTGTAAGAATCCATTGTACTCTCGGCTTTCTTCCGATATGCAGCCGACAGTGCGTAAAGCTTTGTGGAATTTGAGCCAGAATACGGCCGGATTGTATGTTCGTTTTAGAACTAATTCTACGAGTGTGGGAGCTAGATGGACAGTTAAATATAATAATCAGTTCAATCACATTACAGCGACGGCAGTCAAAGGGTTGGACTTGTATTGTCTGCAAGACGGGAAGTGGCAGTTCGTGAATAGTGCTATTCCTACCGGGAAAGAAAACCATGTGACGATCGTTAAGAACATGTTACCCCAAGAAAGAGAATTTATGCTCTATTTGCCGCTTTATGACGGTATCGATAAGCTCGAAATAGGTATCGACCCGGGGGCGGAGATTGTTGCGTCGGAGTTGAACAGTCCCGATCGAGAGAATCCCATTGTGATGTATGGGACGAGCATTCTTCAAGGAGCCAGTGCATCACGTCCGGGAATGGCAGCTACTAATATTATCGGTCGCCGTTTTGACAGAGAAGTCGTAAATTTAGGGTTTAGTGCAAATGCTTTTTTAGATAAGGAGATCGCCGAATTGATGAGCGAGGTGGAGGCTTCGGCATACGTATTGGATTTTGTGCCGAATGCGTCGGTCTCTCAAATAAAAGAGCTGACAATTCCCTTTTATCGTATTTTGAGAAAAAAACATCGGACGACGCCTATCATATTCGTGGAAGACCCTCAGTTTCCGAGTGCTGTTTATAATCGGGTGTTGGCCGATGAGATACGTGAAAAGAATGAAGCTTTGCAATTGGTCTACAAGGAGCTGCAAAAAGAAAAGGAGAAAAATATATATTACGTCCCGTCTCAGGCTTTGATAGGCGATGATTATGAGGCGACGGTCGATGGAATCCATTTTACCGATTTGGGACAATTTCGTTATGCCGAGTGTATAGGCGATTGTCTGGAACGAGCATTTAGAAAAAATACCATAAAGGATTTGGCGTTGATTTATCAGGGCGGAATAAATCGAATGGACTGGACGGAGGAACAGTTTCGTCCGTATGTAATGCATCAATTTCAAGATGGCCGAAAAGAATGGCTTTTTGACGGATTTCTCTTTTTGGAGTTTAGCGATGGGAAAGGCCGGCGTTATGCGCAAGGTTACGGTAAGGATGCAAGGAAGCAAGAATGGGAGTGGTTGTTACAAAGATTATTCGAGGAGGGAAAATCTTTGTCTGCTCTCGATGCTTGTATTGAGACTGTGAAAAAAGAGATAGGCGAGCCCGAATTTCGTCATCGGGTTGTTATCGGGTTACCAGCTGCCATGTTTAGACAGAGAGATTGGGGTGAATTGAATGGTAAAACATTGTGCTTTTTGTATCGGGAAGACCAAGTAGCCGCCACACGGTGGTACGTCGATAGGGTTTTGGAGTCTTTCCGTAATGCCAATTATAAGAATTTGGATCTTGCCGGTTTCTATTGGGTGGACGAGGATATTGCTTATAACGGTGATTTATCCTTGTCGGTGAGCGAATATATACATTCGAAGAATCTATTGTTTTATTGGATTCCTTATTGGAAAGCAGTGGGTTATGATAAATGGAGAGAGCTTGGTTTCGATATGGCCTATCTTCAACCCAACCATTTTTTTGAAGAAAATATTCCAGATTCGAGATTGGAAGAGGCTTGTAAAGAAAGTGAAAAGAACGGAATGGCTATTGAGATGGAGTTCGATTCTCGTGCATTATCTGATTATGAGCCGGTTTCTTTTCGTTCTCGAATGAAATCGTATATCGATGTTTTTAAGGATAATGGAGTCTTTTCTGATCTTCCGATTGCATATTATAGTGGAAGTAGAGCCATTTATGAAATGTATAAATCCGAAGATGAAAGAGATAAGGAAATCATGGACGAGTTGTGTGAATTGATTGTAGAACGACATAAAAAGTAAAATTATGAATAAGTTGATGAAAAGTTTATGTGGAACATTATGGATTGCTTTAATGTGCCAAAGTTGTGATTCGGCCGAGAGTTATGATCCGCCTATCGACTTGCAAAAGAGCTGTGTGGTGGAACGGATTGGAGATGCTCTTTATGTATCGTCGAAACTTGATGAAAGTAACGATATCGTATATGTATTTGAGAAATGTATGTTCAATAAGTTGTACACTTTTTCGAAGGTGGGAGTTGTTGCGAATAGTTCGAGTAAGCCGGTCGCTCACTCTCAAGATGTTGCAAGTATGACCTTATTGAATGAGGCAACTAGTGATAACATTGGTCCGTTTGAATTGATGGCTGGTGGTTGGTGTGGGGGTAATCATTCTTATGCAGATGATAATACGACCCGAACGGCTTTTACAGATAAAGTCATTATTAAATGTAACGATAAAGAGTTGACCGGAGATGCTGTGTTGAATGCTACCGATGTGAGAGTGTATGTGTGGAGTTATATTTACAATCCGGCTAGTGCCTATCAAGAAGATGGGAAATATCTTTTTTCCGATACCTTGTGTAAGGAGTTTAGCAGTTATAATATCTGCCGAAATACTATAAATGTAGAGGTGACTCATACCTATATGAATAAAAGTAGTGTTACTGTAAATCGTTATTATGGCATGCAATCGATGTTTAAAGACGAAGAATATACTTTTACGCCAGAAGGTGAATATATAGGTTGGATTCCACAGGCACAGGTCGATAGGTTTACAAAGACCAATTATCCTAATTTTCACCGATTTATAGAGAAAAGTTCGACCGCTTATCAGTCGGCACACATGTTTAATGAAGGTTTGGGAACAAGAGGAGAGGTTGATGCTTCGGACGTAGTATTTATCGGTAATTCTTATGGAAAGAGTTATCATAAAGTCATAGGCAGCAAATCGCGTTCGAAGGGTGATACGGACTATTGGAAAGGGGCTTATACGTGGTTTGTCTCTCCTGTGGCAGATGATGAAGATTTGCTTTGTTATTGCGGATATATCAGAGACAAAGAGGCTGTTTACATAGATTTTAAAAAAGCGGCTAATAGACAGATTGCTTTGCCGGAACGTTTTGTTGGTAAAGACTTTGCAATTTATGAAAGTAGTGAAGGTGTTTCCTGTAAGTGGAGTGAAACACAAGGAACTATAAGTGTAGTAGCGAATGAGGCAGGTAGCTGTGTAATCGTGTTTTGAAATGGTACAGTAGATGTAGTAGGGGCTGAACTTATTGAAGTTCAGCCTTTTTTTATTAAATTGTTATTGGTATTTGATTTTTAAATGTAATTCATTCCTTTTTAAAGTAATTGGGGTGGATTGTTATAGATGTATAAGCAGGGATAAATTTTATGTAAGGTATCGGAGTTTCATTAAAATTTAGCATCTTTGCATGAGATGTGAAAATGGGATGCGGTTTGGCATGATTAATAAAAGACAGATGAACGTAAATAGTCCTTGTCCGGGGTATTTTTCGGGAAGGAAATTTATAATTTTGTAAGAAAGAGAGATAATATAGAAATCGATGAATAGGATTGTAGCGAAAGAATATTTTTCGGAAAAAGTTGTAAAGTTTGTCGTAGAAGCCCCTCTGATTGCGAAGGCTCGTAAAGCAGGTCATTTTGTTATCGTGAGAGTCGGTGAGAAGGGCGAGCGTATTCCGCTTACGATTGCTGCTGCCGATGTCAAGGCCGGGACAATCACTTTGGTCGTACAGGCGGTAGGAAAGTCTTCTTCGAAATTGTGTGCTCTTAATCCCGGGGATTATATTACAGATGTAGTAGGTCCGTTGGGCAGGGCGACTCATATCGAAAAATTCGGTACGGTAGTTTGTTGTGGCGGTGGTGTCGGTTGTGCTCCCTTATTGCCGATTGTTGCGGCGATGAAGGAAGCTGGTAATCGGGTGATTACGGTGTTGGCCGCTCGCACGAAAGAGCTGATTATTCTTGAAAAACAAATGCGGGAATATTCAGATGAAGTAATAATTATGACCGATGATGGTTCGTATGGTAATAAGGGTCTTGTGACACAAGGTGTAGAGGCTGTCATCAATCGGGAGAAGGTAGACCTGTGTGTGACCATAGGGCCGGCGGTGATGATGAAGTTTGTTTCTCTATTGACTCGAAAGTACGATATACCCACGGTTGCATCTCTGAATACGATTATGGTAGATGGAACCGGTATGTGTGGAGCATGTCGGATTACGGTGGACGGAAAAACTCGTTTCGTATGTATAGACGGGCCGGAGTTTGATGCCCATCAAGTGGATTTTGACGAAATGCTTATGCGATTGTCTTCCTATAAAGATTTGGAATCGAAGTAACAAGTTTTGTTATATTTATGAATAAAGAAGAATTATCGGCGCAACGTGCCGAAAAATGGAGAGAAGAGCTGCGTAAAAGTAGAAAGGCTAAGGAGCGTACCGATATACCTCGGGTGAGAATGAAAGAGCTCGATCCTGCTTACCGCATAACTAATCGGGAAGAGGTGAATTGTGGGCTTACACGTGAACAAGCCGTTTTGGAGGCTACTCGTTGCCTCGATTGCGTAGAGCCTCTTTGTATGACTGGTTGTCCGGTTGGGATCAATATACCAAAATTTATTAAAAATATAGAACGGGGTGATTTTTTGTCGGCGGCTCGTACGTTGAAAGAAACGAGTGCTTTGCCTGCGGTGTGTGGGCGAGTATGTCCACAGGAACGTCAATGTGAATCGAAATGCTTTTATACTCAAAAATTGAAAAAAGAACCGATCGCTATCGGTTATTTGGAGCGTTTTGCTGCCGATTATGAACACGCTTCGGGAGAGGTCGCTCTCCCTGCCATGAAGCCATGTAACGGAGTGAAAATAGCCGTAGTCGGTTCGGGCCCTTGTGGACTTTCTTTTGCGGGAGATATGGCTAAATGGGGATATAGAGTCACTGTGTTCGAGGCTTTGCATGAGATAGGAGGTGTTCTAAAATACGGTATACCCGAGTTCAGATTGCCCAACGAGGTTGTCGACGTTGAAATAGAGAACCTTCGTCGTATGGGAGTCGAGTTTATGACCGATTGCATTGTCGGGAAGACGCTCTCGTATGACGACCTTCATGAGATGGGATTTAAGGGTATCATGGTCGCCAGCGGAGCCGGCTTGCCGAGATTCATGAATATCCCGGGCGAGAATTTGAATGGGGTGATGTCGAGTAATGAATATCTGACACGAGTGAATTTGATGGATGCCGCTAATCCCGATTCCGATACACCGGTGTGGAGAGGCCGTAGAGTGGCGG
>OLQD01001900.1_pt1 | contig 16187 bp, 20 predicted proteins | sample 1672841 | NCBI WGS metagenome assembly OLQD01 (sample SAMEA3136729, study PRJEB25190) | human gut metagenome | biome: human gut; feature: human-associated habitat; material: faeces | place: Austria | collected 2013 | reverse complement strand
TCATCGCACTCGTCATCGCCGTGATCTTCCTTGGCTTCACGGGCAACACCAAGAAGCGCATCGCCCCGGTCTACCTCTCCGGTGTGGGCGTCGACGAAAGCGCGCGCACGTTCCGTAACTCCTTCAACGGCGTGAGCGCCGCAACCCAGCGCAACTGGTACATGGGCGACATCTTCGGTGAGCGCAAGATGGTCCTCATCGGCATCACCGTCTCGCTCACCCTCATCTTCGGCTCGTTTGCCTTCGTCACGCAATCGGCGGCGGCCGAGAAGGACACGTTGGTTGGCATTGCCGCCGCGTACGATTCCTACGAGGACAGCCTCTGGGAGGAGAACGGCATCGATTTCAACACCTACCAGCAGTATTACCAGTATTACCAGCAGTACTGGGAAGAGAACAAGGACGCCCTCAGGGAGCGCATGGGCATCGAGTCCATGGACGATCTCATGGACACGCTGTTCCTCCAGATGTTCTTCCAGAGCGCGTCCTCGGGTTCGCAGGGTGCGGACGGTTCGGGTAGTGAAGGGGGGAACCGGTAATGGAGATCTTCGGCTTCTCGATCTGGTCGATTCTCGGTCTGATCGCCTTCCTCGTGATCGCGCCTTTCGTCGGCTGCATTCTCGCCGGCCTCGACCGCAAGATAACCGCGGGCATGCAGGGTCGTGTCGGTCCCAGGCTCCTGCAGCCCTGGTGGGATTTCCGCAAGCTCCTCGCCAAGGAGGACGCGACCGTCAACGGGGCGCAGGACCTCTACGTCTGGCTCTATCTCGTCTTCGTCGTCCTGTCTGGCATGATCTTCTTCGCCGGCGGCAATTTCCTGCTCTGCGTGTTCATCCAGACGCTCGGCGCGCTGTTCTTCATCCTCGCCGGCTACTCGTCACGCCGCCGTTTGCACCAACGATACCGCCGTTCGCCAGTCCGAAGAACTTCTTAATAGAAGTCCAGCCGGATTTGAAAAGCGAGATACCGACAGATACCGAAGTACCAACGAAGCTCGAGATAGAACTCCAACCGTTTTTCCATAGAGAGATACCGACACCTACGGTGTGACTACCAATCCAGTTCTTAATCGTTGTCCACCCGGACTTGAAAAGCGAAATACCTTGAGCGATAACAGGAAGACTACCAATCCAGTTCTTTACGGTAGACCAGCCGGATTTCAGCAACGAGATTCCTTGCGAAAGCGTAGGAATGTTACCAATCCAGTTTTTAACCGTAGTCCAACCCGACTTGAGTAAGCTGATACCTTGAGAAAGAACCGGGATATTTCCAATCCAATTCTTAACCGTAGTCCAACCACTCTTGATAAGGCTGATTGCTTGGGACAGAGTAGGAATGTTACCAATCCAGCCCTTTACTGTCTGCCAGCCGCTCTTAATGAGATTGATTGCTTGGGACAGAGTAGGGATATTGCCGACCCAGTTTTTAACCGTTGTCCAGCCGGATTTCAGCAACGAGATTCCTTGACTGACAACCGGGATATTACCAACCCACTCTCTTACAGAGTTCCAGCCGGATTTCGCAAGACTTACTGCTTGCGATACTCCCGGGATATTGCCAATCCAGCCCTTGACCGTCTGCCAGCCGCTCTTTGCGAGTGCGACAGCTTGGTCTACGGTAGGAATGTTGCCTATCCAGTTTTTCACGGTAGACCAGCCGGATTTCAGAAGCCCGACACCCTGTTTCACAGCCGGAATGTTACCAATCCAGTTCTTCACAGAAGACCAGCCATCTTTCACGAGCTTTACGCCAGTTTCAAGAGAGAGACCGTCTTTCGTTTTGTCAGACCACCAATCCTTTACGTTGTCCCACCATTCCGAAGCATTGTTCTTTACTTCGGCAAGGAATTGAACAGGTTTGCTGTTCTTAACCTTCTTTTTGAATTTGTTCCACTCGTCAGATATATTTCCGAGAGCTTCCTTAATTCCGCTCACCATCGAACCCCAGCTAACAGGTTTTCCAGTAGCGAAGTCTTTAACTCCATCGGCAATGAGAGCAAGACCGAGAGGAATACCAACACCTGTCAGACACAACATGAGACCGATAGCGAGTTTGCCGAGAGAACCAGCCATTGATTTAATCTTGGTGAAAACTCCCTTGATTTTTTCTTTGATGGTTTCCCAGTTAATAGCTACTGCTGTACCGAGAGCCGCCGCACCCGATAATATCAATCCAACACCGAGAGGAATACCAACCCCGGTGAAGCACAGGATAATACCGATTGCAAGAGCCGCCGCCCCAGCGATAGCAAGTATTTTAGTAGTTACGCCCTTTAGCTTGTTTGTCAAAGTGTCCCAGTTAAGAGCCACAGCCGTACCGAGAGCCGCCGCACCAGCAAGGATAAGACCTACGCCGAGAGGAGTTGCAACTCCTGTGAAAGCGAGAATCATACCTATGGCAATGGAAGCCGCCCCAGCAATGAGAAGAATCTTCGTAGTAACCTTTCTGATACTGTCCGGCATACTATTCCAATTCAAACCGACCGTTGCGGCAAGACCGACAGCACCAGCGGCAATCATCGCAACACCGAGAGGAACGTTTACACCAGTCAGAGCGAGAATTGCACCGAATGTCAGTAATGCACCTCCAACAATGGTTTCGAGCATACCGATTGTCCTACGGAGAGGGTCGGACATCGAATCCCAGTTAAGACCGATTGCTGTAACCATGCCGACAGCACCAGCCGCCATCAATGCGATACCGAGAGGAACATCAACGCCAGTAAAGGCGAACAATGCACCCATAGCCAGCAACGCACCGCTCACGATTGCCGTGAGAATGGACAGAGCGTTCGACAGGTCTCCGTTAAGGAACTTCCAGTTAATTACAGCCGCAGTACCGAGAGCCGCCGCACCAGCCACCATGAGACCAGCACCGAGCGGTACATTGACACCCGAAAATACAAGGAAAGCACCGATAGCTAACAGGAAGCCGCCCAGTACCCCGGTAACGAGGGTAAGTACCTTCGCCAACCGTTCCGACATTTCGTTCCAGTTCGCCATTACCGAAGCCGCCAAACCGACAGCACCAACAGCCATAAGACCGAGACCGAGAGGAATGTTCGCACCTGTGACAACGAGGATAGTACCGATTGCCAGTAAGAATCCGCTGATAACAGCCGTGATTTCCCACATAGCGTCCTTAATCATTTGAACGATTTCGTCAACCTTAGAAGTGATTGCGTCACCGAGGAAATCGTAGGTAGGAAGGTCAATGCCTAAATCCCCACCACCGATACCAGCACCCGAGCCGCTACCGCTTCCACTGGAACTATCGTCTTTAGACAGGACGTTCAGCTCGTCAATACCGAGCAGAGCATTTTTCAGCTTCTTAGCCGCTTTCCCGGCTTTACCCAGTCCATCGGAAGCGTCCCCGGCGTTGTCAGCCAAATCGCCAACCGCAGAAGCACCAGCAGAAATGCCGGAATAATCTACCTCCGGGAGTTTGAATCCGAACAGACTTGCGATAGAGTTTGCCAGCATACGGACAATCTTCGCCAAAGCGATTGCATACGGTAATACTGCGTTCAGAGCCGGGATAAAGATATTACCCAAAGCCCTTGCACACTGCGTAACCTGTGCCTGTAAAACACGAAGCTGGTTCGCCGGAGCGTTCAGAGTACGAGCCATATCACCTTGAGCAGTAGTTACCTGTGTCATAATTGCGTAGTAACGCAACTGCGACTTTTCAGCCTGTGTCATAGCAGAGACCTTTTTCTCGATACCGAGAGCAAGAGCTTCCTCTTGCAGTCTTGCAACAGACAGGTCGTAACCCAGTCTACGAAGCGGCTCAAGCTCACCAGCAATGCCGGACTGTAACTTCTGCATTGCGTCCTCGAACGAAATGTTAAAGAACGAAGAAATGTCGTAGCCGAGCTGTGTGAGGTTCTTGGACATAAGGTACGCTTTATCGCTCGCCACACCGAAACCTGTAATGATGGTGTTGAACACACCTTGATTTCGCATGAACTCGCCCGGGTCGATACCGAGAGCTTCACTGACTGCTTCTGCGTATTTCTGTGCTTCCTCTGCATATTCACCCATAGAAGCGGTAAACAGGTTCAAATCCTCAATGTACTGGTTGGACTGTGTTATCCACGAAGCGATTACTCTCGCACCAGTACGAACAACACCCATAGCCATTTTGATTTTGGCATACAGATTCATGTAACTATTTGCCGCCTTATTGTTCTCTTGCGAGATTCTGTTCGTGACGGTAATAGCTCTCTGAATGTTCGTAGGAAGACGATTGAACGCCGCAGTTACAGCATTGAGCTGATTTGTCAGCGGAGCAAGAGCCGTAGACAACTGCTGAATCTGACTGGTGAACTTAGTCATATCCATGTTGTCGAGGGTGTCTGCCAGCTTCGGTAACTTATTGAGCGCATTGATAGTGGACTTTAGCCCGGAAGCGTTCAGATTGTTCAACGGTTGAAGTGCTGTACCCAGCTTCTCCATAGCACTGAAATCTACACCAGTGAGGGAAGCGGCGGCACTACCGATATTTTGAAGCTGATTTCCGATGGAAGACGAAATCTTGAGACTGCCGAGACCTTTCAGTTTTTCCAAACTGGAAGCGAGCTTGTCAATCTTGTCTGCCCCGGAACTATCCATGCTTTTAAGGGCGGTATCGAGATTGCGTACTTGATTTGCAACGCTTGTTAATCCGACACCGCCCCTAACTGCATTTTTGAGTTTGGACAAAGAAGCGGAAAGAGCGTCTATACCAGCGACAGCCGAGGTGGAACTCGACTGAACTTCCAATTCGAGTTGTTCGATTGTAGTAGGCATAAAACTCACTTCCTTTCTTGTAACTGCTTATTTGCCTGTACCATATACGCTTGCATATAGCGCAGACCCTTTTCAGACTTAGCCTTTTCCTTCTTGAGTTCTGCTTCCTCCACCGTCTTTTTATTGATGGGATATGCTTCTTCAACATAAGGTTGGGCTTTAGTTCCCTTTTTGGCGAAAGCACGAAGAATCGGAGACAGACGAGAAATAGCGTCATAGATATACATACCCTGTAACCACATTTCTTGATTGACCCTCTCTTTGCGAAGCTCCTCCGCTTTGCGGTAGGACTTCACGAGAGTGGAATCTCTATCCCAGTATTGTTCTTCCGTCATGCCTATTGATAAGTAATAGGGGAACTTTGCGAGAAAAATCTCCGAATAAGAAGGGGGAGCAGAGCGATTCTCACGCTCGCTCCCCTTGTTAGCGGATTCATCTGTCAACAGCGAATCACTTACCAACTCGCTGTCCAGCTTACGTTTCCCTCAGATTCCTCGGGTTCTTCGACCAGTGCCATAATCGGCTCGTTGTACATTTCTGCCAGCTTACCGATAAGCTCCTCCTTGTTCGTCATGTGGGAGAAGATTTCGTTGATAACTTCCTTCTTCTCGAAACGATGATGTGCGAGGAATGCACCTTCAAACAGTGCCGGGAGAGTGGACATAGGCTTGTTCTCGACCTCTGCCGCAACGAAGCCCTTCTTTTCCATTTCCGTAACCGTTCTGCGAGTGAACTCAAGGACATATTCTTTATCCTTGAAAGTGAATTTCAACTGCTTTGCCATGATGATTTATCCTCCTTATTTTTCCTTACTCTGCGTCCATGCTGATAACAGTAGACGGAGCGATAGTGATAGTCATTTCGACAACCTCATTCGTGCCGCCGCCGTTAGCATAAACAGACAGAGAGCCTTTGAACTTGAACTTACCGCTGTCACCAGTAGGAGTGACGGTATCGCCAGCTTCCGTACCACCGAACCAAACGGCGAACTCCTTCTCCGTACCTTCCAGTGCTTTCAGCTTCTTGTACTCCTCGAGAGTGTAGTTCGCAGTGAACTCAAGAGAATCGAGGGACTGAATACCCGGAATGTAAGTCTGCATTTTGTCAGACAGAGTAGTAGTTTCCAGCATTTCCGGCGCACCGCCGAGGTCGGGAAACTCCTTAATGTCAATCAGCTTCTCCCATGCGGAAGTGTTCTTCTGCATGAGAAAAATCTTGTAAGTGCTAATAGCCATGTTTGTTTACCTCCTATAAATAGTTTTGTTTTTAGAGACGATAGCCCTGTATCGAGCCACCATTCTGTAAACCGTTGCGTCTTCCTCGTTGGGAACAGGGTTCATAAGGGTTCGTGTGAAACCGAGTGCTTCCATCTTGGAATCAATGAGAGCGATGATTGCTTTACATTCAGTCTTCTTGCCACTCGTTTTGTTAGAGTAGACATTCACCTCGTAAAGCACCTGTGCGTGATTTTCGATACACCCGGAATCTCGAGTGTTTCGATAAACTTGATTGTCTGTCTCAATGAGAGAGACACAAGGGAAGGAAGGTGGAGACTTGACATATTCGCCAGTCATATAGATTTTCGGGTATTTCTTTCGCACCTCTGCGGACACGATACTGAATACCTCTGTCTCAATGTCAATCACCCGAACACCTCCTTTGCGATAGACTGAATATCATTGCAAACGGTGGTGATTGCAAGAGCCATCGGCATACGAGCCGGAGTACCACGAGACAGCTTTAATTCGCCATTTTCGTAGAATCCCCAAACCTCTTTCTTGCCGTTACCCTTACCGAATCCACCGATTGTCATTCCCAGTTCCGCACCGTGAGGGTGAGGGGACGAACCGGGAGAGCCATTATGATAGACACCAGCACCAAACTCAACCCACACAGCGTCTTCACCACTTGCGACAACGACAGTAACCGACCCTCGATTGTCAACCGACACATCGACTTGTGCGTATCGTGGAGAAGTTTGCCCTCCTTTGAGAATAAGCTCGTCAACGATTGCACCGCTGAATCCGCTTTTCGCTTCATCAGCCAGCCGTTCGGCTACTTTCTCTCGGAGGAGTTCTGTTTTTCTAAGGATTTCTTGTTTGTAATCAGCCAGCTCTTTCATAGCTCGGTTGATTTCACTCGTTGACAATCCGAATGAGATAATTTTCCTACCCACTGACAGTCACCTTGCTTATCGCAACCGACACGCTGTTCAAGCTCTTGGCTACCTTCTTAACGATATAATCGTGAGGAGTAATGACCTCACCATCATCATTTGTAACCAAAGCCCCGGTTTCATCAACCTGTGGCGTTTTATCGACCCATAGCACTGTGTACTCGTCAATAGGGGGAGCGTCCGTCCCCATGACAATTACCTTGTCATAGCTTTCACTTTCTCCGAACTGCCGGGTGCTTGTTTCACCCTTGGCGGCAGAGATATTAGCGGAGAACTCTACCGGGTTGTCTCGAATGATTTCATATTCCCCTGTAACATTTCCGTATTCGTCCGTCTTAGGGACTTTCTCTTTGTACAGAGCGTAGAAGAATTTGCTCTTATTTCGTACCATCATTCTCATTTAATCACCCCCACATGAGGAGTAACCACCTTGAGCATTGAGGACGGAATATCAGCATTTTCATAGCTTCGGGAGATACCGTTCTCGGAATGAGAGGTCTGACCCTCCGCACCACGCTTGTTCAGCATATAAGCGGCAATCTCGCATTGGAGAGTGTCGTACTGTGCCGGAACTTCCGTTACGCTGGAATCATACGGATATGCTCGATTGATGATTTTACGACCAGCCAGTTTGAGATAGGTGGACAGCACTTCGTCACTGTCCGAACCACCGACCATCGCTTTAAGAGCAATCAGCTTTTCTTCCTCGGTCATGTTGTCCACCTCCTTTACTTAGGCAATCTCGTAGAAACCTTCGATCTTCGGGTCGGTCTTAGGCTTACCAACGATGTAGCCGTTGTCGGTCTTAGCGTAGTAAACCTTGCCCTCGGAAACCGTAGTGTCCGCAGTGGCAGTAGCAGTACCCTTGAAAATCTTGACTGCCTTGGTAGCGTCAGTCAGAGCCGCAAGGTAATACTTACGAGACCAAATAGTGTTCTGACGAATATCGCCGTTACGGTCAGTCTCAACCTCGACACCCTTCTTATTGAAGATGGTAACTGCCTGTCGAGTAGCAACCACGATAGTACCCTTCGTAGCGTCCTTCTTGGTGTAGATGTTCACGCCGCCAACAGTACCGATGTAGCCAGCACGAGCGAACGCTTCCACATACTTGAGGTCTTCTGCGAGGTTCTTACGAAGCTCGGCAGTATCGCCCGGGTGTACGAAAGCGAAAGTCTGCGGAGCAACTTTCTCCGGCTGATTGTCAGTGCTTTCGATGTTCAGATTAGCAACAGCATCCACAAATGCGGCGAAGTCAATCTTCGCAGTAGGAACGACCATCGTAGCCTTCTTGAACTCGCCGTACACATCGCCGTTTACGGTATTGAACATATCAGTACCCATGTGACGAGTGCCGACAGGAACGAGCATAGGGTCAGTCATTTCCTGTTCGTCATAATACTGGAACTTGTTCTGTGCGAGCTGAATCTCGTACTCCTCCGGGGTGAAAGAAACCTCAATGCTCTTGGTGTTACCTTCGCCCATTTTCAGCTTCTCCGTACCAGCGGTAGCCTTGTAGACGTTAATCTTGCGCTTCATACCAGCAGTACCCACGAGAGAGTTATCAACAGTACAGAACTGCTGTAAATCGAGGTGGGAATTGAACTGGTCTTCTACCTCGTTGGAGAGATAGAAATTGTCATAAATCTTATGAGCCATTACTCATTACCTCCTGTATCGTTATTGGTGTAGAGGGCTTTGTAGTCCTCGGGATTCTTCACAGAATAGTCATAACGCTCCTGTGGAGACATTTTGCGGAGCTTCTCAAGGGTCATTGTCTTGGAATCTCCGTCCGGGGTCGGTTTCGGTGTATCTTTAAGGGCTTCCGCACGAACCTTCTTCTCGACATTCTCAAGATGTTTCTTCTGATTGGCGAAGACCTTCTCGGTATCACCATCAGCCATTGCTTCTGCGGTAGCGTCAGCCAGCTTCTCCTCGTAACCCATGCCGAGCAACTTCGCCTTGAACTTGGAAACTTCGCTTTCACGGAGCAGTTTGTCGTACTTGGACTGTAACTCCTCACGTTCCTCCTGTTCCTTCTGCTTTTTCTGCTCGTCCTCGGTGAGCTTTTCATTCAGCTCTTTCTTCTTAGCCGCAAGCTCGGAAGCTGTTTTATCGAAAATATCCTTCTTTACATATCCGCTGTAATCGGGGTCTTCGGTCTCGAACGCTTCAAGAGCGGCAATTTTCTGTTCCGGGGTCATGTCGGCATAGCCGTCAATCTTGCTAATGTCAATCTTTGCCATGTTGAAATCCTCCTGTCTTTTAATGTCTTCTGTGACAATGTTTGCGGTTTAAGTCTTCTCTGACTATTGCGATTTAAGGCTTCTCTGCCTATATTCACAGCGGCTTACCGCTTAAATATCGTTATTGTCCGGGTCATTATCATCGTCCCCGGAATCATCGGGAACGGTCTTCTTAGCCAGTTCAGCGGCTTTCTCCTGTTGCTCCTCGTAATACTTCATACTCATGTTGTAAGCAGATTCAGCGTCAGAGAACATTCCGCTATGCTGGAACGCCAACTGTGGGTGAATCTTAGGCTCTTGAAGCATAGAGATAAGGACTTGAGATTTACTCTGAATGGCTTCGTAGTTACGGCGAGTGAACTTCATATCAATATCACTCAACTTGAGCGTGAGACCGCCGAGGTCTCGACAGATACGAAGAACCAGCTTGAGCATTTTCTTTTCTGCTCGCTTGAAGACATTCTCGCTGTCCTTTGCTCGAGCTTCTGCGTCAGACCAACCATCACGGAGCAACACGGCAGAACCAGTATCACTCGTGGAAGAACCACCGTTACGGTTTGGCATACCGCAGATAGTGAGCATTGCGTTGTAGTAATCGTCCTTGAGGGTCTGCGATTGTGTCTGATTCAGCTCTGTGGTGACTACACCAACATCGGCGGCTTGTCCGTCAACGGACTTCACCTTGATTGCGCCGAGCTGTAAGAACTCCTCGTATTCCTCCTTGGTAATGTCGCAGTTAATGAACTTGATAAAAGCCTGTACCAACTGTTCCATACCGTCCATACGGTTACTTTCCACATTGTTGATTGCGTCCAGTAGAGGAAGCACAATCTCAAAAGAACCGAGACGAGCATTGTTTCCCGGGTACTCGATAATCGGAATCATGTCGAGGGCATGAGGTTTGGATTCCACCAAAATGTCTCCGTCCACGAGGTAATAGCGATTCTCGGTGTAAATCGAGTAGTGGAAAATCTCGTTATCGTCCTTGCTGTACTTAACCGCCATCAGCGGCTTGTTACCGATTTCGTTTGAATACACAACGAAGGTGTCTCTCGGGTCGAGAGTGTAAAGCTCAAAAGGAGCTTCGTCTTCCTCACCCGGTTCATCGGGAAGGACAAGACGGAACGCTGTACCACAAATCATCTGCCACTCGACAAGCTCTTGGTCTTGAGCGGCTTTGTCCTCTGCGAACATATACTCGTTGAGGGTGTTAATCTGCTTTACGATTTCCTCGCCACCATTACGGCTGACGTACTGAATCGGTTCGCCACACAGATACCCAACCTTGAAGGACACGATTTCGTTTGCACGATTTTCGGTAATCTTATTGCAGATTTCGGGGCGAACGTCTTTGACACGGTTTCTGATTGGCTGGTCTCCACGGTAATACTTCCACAGGTAGTCAATCTCACTGCGGTTCAAATCGTGAGTAGCAAGAGCCTTACGAAGAACATCAACCACGTTTTCGTCCGTGATTTCTGTCACGCTGGTTTTGATAATGCGCCGACCGCTCATAAATCGTGTCTGACTTAGATACTTCGGCTTGCTCGCGTCAATTTGATGTGCCACGTTCCTTCCTCCTTTCTGCATACAAAAAAATGGGTGCATGACTGCTTGAGGTCTAAATTACCTCGTGCAATCATGCACCCATTCAAACTCGTTCTTTTTACCATATCATAATACCACAAGATATAGTATAAGTCAATACGCTAACACACTATATGTTGATAATTATGTGGAAAGTGTGGATAACTCATACGACCTGTGTTACCACGGTCTCTGAAATACCTCAACCCTTGCGCCGGACAGACTTTGTGCGAACTCTGCCAGCATAGCCATACCATCGGGAACATCATCGTGCTTGTTTTTACCAGCCACAGTGTAAGAGCCGAGCATATCCATCATACGACCGTAATCACTCTGACGTTTATACAGGCTATCGTCTTTGAACAGGCAGTGTTCCTTAACCCATGCACTGTTGACGATGATTTTTGTCTCCTTATTGGCGGTAGTGAACTTGGTCGTAATGCGAGTGATACCGCCACGCTTCTTGACCTCGTTCTGCACCTTTTCGGCAACACGACCACCAGCGGAATTGCTCTCGAAGCGGCACATTTTAACCTTACAGCGAAGCAGTATGTCCACCAATCGAGCGTCAACAATGTTCGGTAAGCTGTTATCACAGACACAATCGTCAATGTAGTAGTCATTACCGTACACATACGCCGCCGGGAGGAAAGCGTAGTCAGAACCCTTGTCCTTGGTATCACAAATACCGATAATAGCGTCCGGGTCTTCTGCTGGAAGCTCAAAATATCGGCGCAGTTCGTCCACATCGTAGAGCAGACCCTCACGCTCGATAGGCTGATTCATAAACAGAGCCTTGAAAGACGCTTCATCAAGATTGTTCCTCATATCCTCGAAATAGTGGCGGCTGAATCCGACACCGTAGGTGTAATTGAAATTACTTTCACCGTCTGCGTCCAGTGCCGGAAGAACAATGAACTTCGCTCGGGAATCACCGCCATACTGATTCTCCAATCGACCGATAACATCGTGGACAGACCATCGGGTAGCGATATGGATTTCCTTAGCACCTTCCTTTTTTCGAGATTTAAGGTCATTGGTGTAGGCACTCCACAGCTTATCCAATCGCTCCTTGCTCATAGCTTCCTCAATGCCGGAACACAAGTCATCGGCGTAGAGGATTTTGTCACATCGAGTAGCACCAGTCAGTGAAGCGTTGATTGCTCGACAGGTCAGAGTAGAGAATCGGTGCTTCTTGTGAAGGTCAATGGTTTCCTCCTTGGAGTTCGTTGCCGCCATCTTTACTCCCGGGAACACATCAGCCCAAAGATACTCGCTGTCAGTGATAATCTGATACACACCATCGTAGAAGGAGCGTGTCAGCATACCCGAGTGAGCAGAAGCAAGGGACTGTGAATCCGGGAATCGACCCATGACCCACGACAGGAAGAAGATACCGAGAGTGGACTTACCCGTACCGGGCGGCATGGAAATCGTCAGTAAGTCCAGCCTATCATCAATCAAATCTTGCATTGCCTGTACGATAGGGTGCATGACCTCACGGCGAGGGACATAGAACTTCTTGTCCGGCTCACGTTCCCATTCGACATAGAGCAGATAGCTTTCAAAATCAAACGGAGCGGCGGCAAGCAGAACCTTCTTATGAAGCATGAACAGGGAGCGAAGCTCCTTGTCTGTTTCAGACTGCGGAATCCGATTCTCGATAATGTCTGACAGCTTTTTCAGATACTCCACGGATAGGGGAATGTCTGTCTTCTGTGTCTCGAGACAGATATGGTATAAATCCTCATAGGCTCTTACCCCGGAGGGTGTCTTTTTGATTTGCCCGAGAATTTTTTCAAGTAACTCTTTCATAAATACCTCCAAACAAAAAGAGAGTGCGTCACCGTTCAGAGAATTAAATCTCTGTGCGATAACGCACCCTCGTCATTAAAATCTTTTTCTTCGTTTTCGTTTCCCTCGATGGTGAGACTGCTCATTCATTTTCACAATCTCATAGAATACCGCAAAGGGAAATATCAATATTGCCAGCACCCACATAGGCTCATTCCTCTGTCAATGGGATTTCGACCTTCTCGCCGCCGGACAACTCCACCGATACGGTAGAATCATCGTCAAGCTCGAACAGCCATACCACATCAGCGGTCGTGCCGCTCTGCACATTGGAATCACACTGCACATAGCCGTTGGTTCTGTCACCTGTCGGGACAAGCGGTGACAATTCGACACCGTTCTGAAATGCTTTGACCGACACTTCATCAGCCGGGACAGCAGTTTCGGAGCTGTCGTTGGTGTACTGCGTATAGACAGCCACACAATCGTACTGCTCGAGAACAGTGAGCTTTTCTCCGCTGACATACGAAACCTTGTGTTGTGGTTCAGCTCCACACCCGGAGACCGCCAGCATAAGCACTCCGGCAAGCATGATGGTTAGCATTTTCTTCATTTCTACACCTCCAATGGGAGAATCGGGGAGTGTACGCCCTGTACCCAGCCCATGTCTCCATATTTGTACTTACCCTCATAGAAGGGGCGGTTAGATAGGATTCCTCGAATGGTGGACGGCTGAAATCTCTTGCCTTTTCGGGTTCGATACCCACCATCGTATAGAATCTCGCAAATGTCCAGCAAAGAGGTGTGATTCTCGTCATGCTCTCGGAATATCGTCTCCACGATAGGGCGTTCCTCCGGGTTCTGCATGAGCATACCGTCTACGCAGTAATAGCCATACGGCTTGTTGCCGCCGGAGTACCCACCGCATTGAGCCTTGAGAGACCGCCCACGCCCAGTACGCAGAGCGATGTTCTTTCGTTCCTGTTCTGCAACGAACATCAGCAGAGAGCGGTAGATGTTGGCGAAATCGTCACCCTCCGAGAAATGCTCCTCGGTAGAGAGTAGTTTCACATTCCGTTTCTCGAGCGTGTAGAAGTAGTAGAAATACAATTTTGTGTCACGAGCAACACGGTCATTCTTGAACACAATCACGGCTTCATGTGCCGGGAGCTGGTCTGCATTGTATAGAATTTTATCCAGTTCCGGGCGGTTGTCCTTCGCACCGCTGATTGTATCGGTCAGCCAGCACACGATTTCAAAATCATTCCTGTTGGCGTAATCAGAAATCGCCTGTTTCTGTACCTCGATACCGTATTTATCGTCCGCAGACTGTTCCTCCGTAGATACACGGATATAACCAATCGCTTTCACGAGATATTCACCTCCTCAAGTAGTAAAAGTAGTAGAAAATCAAAAATTGCGGTAACTTTTGCTATATATGCGTGTACTAAGAGGAAGTTACACGCAAAATGCTGTTTTCAACTACTTTAACTACTTCAATCCTTCTTTTCGTAGGTGAGAACGATGTTATAACCGAGAGCGTCCATCATTTTCACGAAGGTATCGTTCACGATTCCACCATTCTTCTTGAGAACTCGGTTGATGTACTGTCCAGTAGTGCCGATTTCTTCACCCAACTGCTGTTGTGTCTTCCCAGCTTCGAGGAGCTTCACCTTTACATCAACTTCAATGTTATTCTTAACCATAATGTACCTCCTATATATTGTTTGTGATACGAGTATAGCACGAGAAAGGGAGATTGTCAACACTGATAGGATAAGAAATTATCTTTTATAGGGTCTTTTTATTTTTTGAGAATATTCAGCGTACTCCCTCGCCCGGTTTTGCCCCTTGTCAATCCCCCTCCGGGGGTGTACCCACAAGCCCCGAAAACGCCGCCACAAGCCCGGGAAACGGTGAACCCATACAAACATACACCCACGCACAAAAGCCCCGGGAAACGCCCCACAACGCCCCACAACGCAAGCCGGACACAACGACACGAACAACCAAACAACCCACGCCGCCGGACACGATGAACGCCGGACACAATGCACCCACGCCCACGAACGACACAAACCCGGGACACGTTCACAAGCGTTCAAGGCTTGCCACGCATACCCGGGCGGCTATTCTTGATTATATTTTACGTTTACCGGGCGGCGGTACACGCACAAAAAAGCCCCGGTTATATGCCGGGGCTGTAAAATCATTTATTCATTTTTAATAAATCAGCTAACACAACAAACGGAAAAATTAAAATACATAAAATTATCAATTCTTTTTAACCTCCATAATTTCAATTACATTGCTTTTCAACTCTTTTCTAATATCTGTTTTATTCAATGCGTACATTTCAATAATGCCGTAATATTTTGTTTTCACCCAAAAGCGGCGCATATATTCCGCAAAAGGAATACACCAGCCGGAACATTTATAAACCGGGGTTTGTGTTGCAATATGTAAATCTTTCAACGGCTGTAAATTTCCATTATCAGCGGCAAGCAACGCCGCCGGAATACGCCCGGTTAAAATCGTTTCAAATGCGGGAACGTCCCACGAAACAAATTTATAATGCATCATAATAAAACCCCCTTTACAGTACACAAAAACGCTTGTAACGTGTTTCCCGGCTGTATTCGGTGAACAAATCCGGGTATTCTTTTTTGAATCCGCTTGAATCAAAACGACTTGAAACAACTGTTTTATTTGTCGCTTTTGCCGCCCCTTCAACGTGCGTTTCATCGTTTCCCATGATTGCAAGAATATCCGATTTTATAGAATCGTTCATAGCTTGCAATTCTTCAATCAATCTTTTATTTTCTCTGTATTCATTACATAAATTTTCAAATCTTTTCATTTTTTAACCCTCCATAACGCTATAATTGTATTGTTTCACCGTTCCCAACGTGTGCGCCGTGGGCGTTTCCCCGGTGAACCTGTCAACCGTTACAACCGGTATATAAAACGCTGTGTAACGCCCTGTTTCGTTGTCGGTGCAATTATAAATTTCAAAAGCGTTCACGGCTTTTTCAAAAGAAACGCCGTTATAACCTTCAAAATTCTTGTTTACGTCAATTTCTAAATGCCACGGCGTAAAGGGGCGCATATTCACCGGGCAAAACAGAACGGTTAAACCGTTGTTATAAGCCGCCCGGGCTTGCTTTTTCGTGATACGTTCCCATGTTTTGCCGTTGTTCGTAAAGCTGTATTTATTCATAAATAACGCCCCCATTCAATTTACAAAATTCTTTCAAAAGGTTTTCAACGGCTATTTGCTTTTCTTCAAATGGGCGTTTATCTTCCCAACTCAAAATAGCCCGGGCTTTTTCCTCGTATTCACTAATTTTTTGAAGCCTTGCGCCCGGCATATTTCTATAACCTGTACAAATCGTAACGCCGTAAACCTCGTAAACGTCAAAATTCCAACCATACACGCCGCAAGTGTACGCAATGGGCGAATGATTGTTCAGCAAATAGGACAAATCACAATACCCGGCGCATTTAACATTATAAGAACCATTTACAATAGCTTTTCTTGTGGTTTTAACTTTCATTTTCTTTTCCTCCGTTCTTTTATCTGTAAAGTATACC
>OLQD01001892.1_pt1 | contig 16245 bp, 12 predicted proteins | sample 1672841 | NCBI WGS metagenome assembly OLQD01 (sample SAMEA3136729, study PRJEB25190) | human gut metagenome | biome: human gut; feature: human-associated habitat; material: faeces | place: Austria | collected 2013 | reverse complement strand
GCCTGAAATGGCTCGCTGGAGTAATACACATTGCCCAAATGCTGTGTGTCGGCTGGAACTGAGGTTATTTAGGAACTTTTAACGAGGGGGAGGGGAAGTGATTGGTTTCCCGATACTTTCTTGACAATGATAGATTAGGTAAAACCAATAAAGCTGCGAAGTATCAACCATCTAAATGGGGTATCGAAGACACATAAAATAATATGTCAAGTTCTTTGTTTGCAAAACAGCCCTAAAAATGTGCAAATACTTCATAGAAATTGTAAAAGCCACTAATTTCCGGCAAGTTTCCCATAAATTTTCGTTTCCGATACAGTATAGGGAAACCAGTCACTCACCCTCCCCACCTGTTGAAAGTTCCTACGTACAAATAAGTCCCAGCCAGTACACAGTATTCGGGCAATGGTGATTGCTCTAGCGAGCCATTTCAGGCGCGGTTTTAGCGTAGGCGAAATCCACTGCTTACGGAGACTTAATCGTGAAGGCTCTCCTGAACGATTTAGTCGCAGTTAGCAGTTAGTTCGCTGGAGCGTTGCGCCGGCGAGTGAGCAATCACCATTGTCCGAATGCGTCCGCCTTGAATAACTTTCAACACACTAAATAGCAATTATGTTGTCTGGCTCGGCGCGGTGCCAAATTGTTTTTTATAGGCCCGGGAGAAGGTGGTATAGTCGGAGAAGCCGCTTAACTGGGCGGCCTTCAGGATGGGGGTGCCTTCGGAAATTTTTGTGCGGGCGAGAAGAAGGCGCTTGCTAATGATGTAGTTGTGGATGGTGTAACCGGTTTCCTCCTTGAATTTCCGCATCATGTGATACTTGCTCAGGTAGTATTTCCGCGCAAGGGTTTCAATGGAAAGATCTTCAGTAAGGTTGTGGTTAATATAACGGAGAAGCTCTTCTATCTGGGAATCACTGCTGTAGGAGCGAGCGTCGTAAATGTACTGCTTTTCCAGAAAAATGCGGTTTACATAAACCATGAACTGGGTAAAAAGAGCTGAGCCAAGAAGCTCGCTTCCAAATTTTTCGTCTTTCAGGGCAGCTTCCAGTTCGTAGAGAAGCTGCTTTAATTTTTCCTGAGTGTCAGAGTCCAGACGGATTAGATTGTAACTCCGGTCAATCGCCTTCTGAAAACAGCGGAGTAGTTCTGTGGATTTGATGTCATCGCGGATCCATAGTACAAAACGTTCGTATGGAACCGAAAAATCAATTTCCGGTTTGTGGATGGCGTGACGGTTCACGAGGAGAATGTCCCAGGGCTTCAGGTAGTAGGACTTTCCCTCAATGTGGTAGGCTGCCTTTCCGGAAAGAAAGATGATCACCTTGTGAAAATCATGATAATGGTAGGAAAATTCTCGCTTGGTCTGATCCTTGATGTGAAAAAGCCGGAAATCCTGCTCCAGATAGCCGGTTTTTTCAGTAGGCTCATTGAAAGAATTCATATGTTATGGCTCCTGTTTTAACTATAGTGTGTATGGAACCGCAAACTTTGCTTGCAGCTACGTTTGCGTAGCATCATAATTCAATTCTGTGCTTGAAATATGACTTTATTATAAATGAAATACCGCATTTTTTGCAATATATTTCGCAAGTTATTCTATGTACATGGGAAAAATAAACGCTATACTGGATATATAAGATGTGATTTGAGAAAAAAGATCACGGGCGCTTCGTCAGAAAGGAATTGAAAACAATGAGAGACAGCATTATCATGACAAAATATCAGGGCTTTGGAAATGATTATCTGGTACTGGATGCGAAGAAAAACCAGCTTCAGCTGCAGGGCAAAAAAGTTGCGCTTCTTTGCCAGCGGGGGTTCGGACTTGGAGCGGATGGTGTGCTTTACGGACCAGTTGACATTAACGGAAAAATGGGAATGCATATTTTTAATTCCGATGGAAGTGAAGCTGCAATCAGTGGAAACGGTGTCTGTATTTTTGCAAAATATCTTATGGACAATGAGTATGTTACAGAGAAAAAATTTGCCATTGAGACTTTATCCGGAACAATCGAAGTAGAGTGTCTGAATGCCAGAGCGACAGAGTTCCGCGTAAATATGGGCAAAGCCTCTTTTCTTTCCAGAGAGATTCCGGTAACTGGCGAGGTGCGTGAGGTGATCAATGAGCCATTTACATTTAACAAGAAAGAATACAAGGCAACTTGTCTCACAGTAGGAAATCCACACTGCATTATTTTCATGGATCAGGTATCTCAGGAAAAAGTAAGAGAGCTGGGGCCATATGTGGAAAATGCAGATGAGTTCCCGGAAAGAGTGAACCTGCAGATCTGCCGCCAGATTGATAAAGGAAATCTGGATATCGAGATCTGGGAGCGTGGCTCCGGTTACACAAAAGCTTCCGGTACAGGAAGCTGTGCGGCAGCCATTGCAGCCTACCGAAAAGGTCTGATGGAAAACAGAATCAATGTAAACCAGCCAGGTGGTATGATCCAGATCGACATTAAAGAAGACGGAACTATTTTTATGACAGGAACTGTCGGATATATTGCGGAGATGAGCGTGGCTGAGAGCTTTTTCTCATAGAAAGAAAATATGGTGCATATGGCGCATCCCAACTGCCGGGGCTGTGTAGCGGTAGCTACGACGACTGACGTAGGAGCAGCAGATGAAAAATCAGACAAGTCAATATGGCAGTTGCTTAATTTTCAATGTAGGAGAATCCAGGTATAGAAGTAAGAAGACTTCCGTGCCTGGATTCTTTTTTGCTGCAAATGGGGGGATGCTGTCTGTAAGCGATATCATTATGCCTAAAGAGAGGAAAGCATTTTTTATATAAAATATGGAGACGGAATCAGCATGTTGATATACGAAACAGCCCCTCTTGTTGATAAAAAAAGTGCAATGTCTAAACTAAAAAAAGATAGACATTTCTAACACAATTCTGTAAAATAAACAAAGGTTAGAAAACACTAATAATAGTTAAACAAGGAGGAAGAGAATGGCTGACAAAAAGTTATTAAGAAAAATTGCTCCGATCATTATGAGTGCAGCTGTAGCGATGACCAGTTCACCGGTTGGAGTTATGGCAGAGGACTTTATTTCTGGAGAAGCAGCTGTTGAGGTATCTGAGGAGACTACATATGGTTCTGATGAGATTTCAGACGACTATGACGAATCATCAGAGGCTGACGATTCAGCAGATTTTGCTACAGACACAGAGGATGGTTTTGAGTCTGGAGAAGCCGCAGAAGAGGAGTCTGGATTCGAGGACGGCGAAACCGGAGACACAGAAGATGCTTTTTTAGCAGACACTGAGGGCGAAACCAACAATGAAGCGGGAGCTGTGAAAACAGTGGAGGATGGTCAGATCGTACTGATGAACATTCCCTATGAAGCTTTTTACAGATCTGAGTTGAAAAACAATGATGTAAAAGTAGATGCATTTACATCCGCGACGAAAGCAAAAACAAAGATGAGCGGCGTGATGAATGGAAATGCTGCTTATCATACAAGCGCGGAAGGAAATGAACTTGCAGGTGTTACTTTTCCGGTAAAAGTGAATAAAGCTTCTGATTTGGAAAATTTTAAACAGATTACAGACAGCACTACTATAGAGATTACTACGAACATGAAAGGCCAGGTAAGTACTAATACATATACTGGTGCAGCGGCTCTTATTGAACAGCCAAGCTATACTTATTATGTTCCGGCAGAAACTCCTGCATATTACAAGGAAATGAGCGTAGATGAGAACGAAAATATTTCTTTTGGCGCTGTTCAGGGAATGTCCGAACAGAATGTTAGTGTGAATGCTGAATTAAAGCTTAATTCCAAATATGGAGATTATCAGCTTGAGCTGGATGAGACAGCAGTAAAGGCAGTAGTAAATGCATCTAATGGTGATAAGATTTATGGTGTAATCATCAATACAACAGACGGAACCACTTATGCACTCCGTCATCTTGAGAATATCTGGAAAGGAAAAGAACTTGCATGGAGCACCGGCTTTACAACAGAATCTCACGGTTGCCCAATAAGCTCTGACCACTACAAATCCATGATGGGAAAAACTATTTCCAGCGTAACGTACTATACGGATAAGGGGGAAATTAATTTTGATATTCCAGATACTTATGTTCCGGTAAAAACAGGTGTCAGTGCAACCGTTGACAACATCAAGGTAACAGATGCAGAGGTTAAAGTTGAATTATCTGAAGCACTTCCATCTGATTATTCAAAGAAATATGCAGTTGATGATGTGGAAGCAGCGACAACAGAGACAGGAGTAAAGGTTACAAATCTTACACCTGGAACACATACTCTGACAATTTCCGATGCAAATGGAAAATATGCTCCTGTCAGCGCTACTTTTACAGCAACAACAGATACTGTAATGGCTTCCTATGATGAGTATGAAGGAAAACTGGTTGCTGCGGCAGATATTACCGCTGAGCAGTTTGTTGCATTTACCAAAACAGTTTCAAAAGTAAAAATTGGTGACCAAGAGTATGCTGCAAGCGGAAAAGGTGCTGTGAAGATTGTTCAGGAGGATGGAACTCTTGATTATTCTAAAACAGCTGTAAACGATGGAGATACAGTAGTTGTAAGTGCTGCCGGATACCCAGATGTAACATTTGTTTACAACGAAAACGTATATGTATACGCAGGTCTTACATGGGCTGAGTACTGGGCTTCCGAGGATGTATACAATGCAGGCTCCACAGCTTCTTCTGAAGAAAAAGACAGAAGAGGTGAGTCAGACCTTGGAGCATTTGATGCTGTAACAAGAGCAACTGCAAACCATGGCCTTCACAGAGGAAGCTTCCAGGCAATCGCGGTTCTTAATGGAAAAACAGTTTCCCACTGGAGCGCAGACGGAAAAACAGTTTATTATGCCGATGGAACATCAGAAGTATTTAACCGGAACAATGTAACCGGATATACCGTAACTGGACTGAAATATGTACCGGTTGAGATTAAGAGAGCTGACCTTGCTGCTTTTGCAGAAAGCCATGCAATTGTAAAAAATGACGGACAGCTGATCGGCGGTTATGGCGAGAAAGAACTGAAATCCTATGAAGCCGTTGCAAATGTAACTGCAAATACAAATGGTTTGAAAAAAGCTACAAAAGCTGAAGATGGAAGCTTTGTAATCGGAGCAAGACAGAACGGAACTGAGTCTGGTATCAAAGATGCAGAGCTGAAAGTGGCAGACGGAATTACAGCAACTGTAAAGCCTGGAAATGGTTCCTATGGTGAGTTCCTGAGAGTTGACCTGACTGGAAACTATGGCGATCTTGGTGCACATATGCAGTCTGTTGAGTGGGCATATTATGGAAATGATTCCACTTATACAAACAGACTTGCAAACTATGGAACAAAATTTGCAGCTGATAACTGGATGCATAAAATGATGGGTATCCAGCTTGGTCTTACAGAATCTGGAAGATGCAAGCTTCCGGAAGGAACTGACGGAACTGGTTACTGGATCCTTACTGTTCATGCCCTTGGATACCAGGATTACGTTGTAAAATTCCAGGCAACAGCTGAGAATATTGCAAAACCTGCAGGTGATGCAGATTCCACACCACTGGAAAACATTATCGCAGAAGCAAAAGCCCTGAACGAGGCTGATTATACTCCGGAGAGCTGGGCTGCTGCAAAAGACAACATTGCAAATGAGCTTGAAGAGTGCGAGGAAATGCTTGCAAATATTAAGAATCAGACAACTTATGGCGTAGAAGAGCAGATCGGACATTTAAGAGAAGCTCTTAACATGCTTGTAAAAGCTCCGGCTCCAACCGCAACACCGGCACAGCCGACTGCAACACCAGCCCCGGCGCAGCCGACCGCAACACCGACCCCTGCACAGCCAACTGTAGCACCTACACAGCCAACTGTAACTCCGGCACCGACTGCAGCACCGGCCAAAGGAATTACAGCAACTGCAAAAGCTTCTACAATTTATACCAAAGGAAAAACCTCTACAACCATTACGGTTGTAAAAAATGATGTAACTGGAAAAGTTAAATTTACATCCAGCAACAAGAAAGTAGCGACTGTTTCCTCCAAAGGCGTTGTAAAAGCGAAAAAAGCGGGAAAGACAACCATTACTGTAAAGGTTGGAAATTACACTAAGAAAGTAGTAATCCAGGTTAAGAAACCTTCTCTGAAGCTTGCAAAATCTTCTGCAACAATCAAGAAAGGCAAAACAGTAAAAATCAAAGCAACCGCAACACCATCCGGAAAAGTAACATACAAGTCCAGCAACAAGAAAGTAGCGACTGTTACTGCAAAAGGTGTTGTAAAAGGTAAGAAGAAAGGTACTGCAACCATCACTGTTACAAGTAATGGGGTATCTAAGAAATTCAAAGTAAAAGTAAAATAATTGGTAACCATTCAGAAGGTACTGAACAGTTACAATAATTGTTACAAAGTTTTTACTGGTAACAAATAAGACTTGTGTGAAACAAGGCAAAGGAACGGGGGCCGTTTTTAACAGCCCCTGCTTTTGCTTGTAAAAAGAAACTTATTTTACTACATATTTTAACAGGAGACAGCATGAAAAAACGAGACAGTGATAAGAATCCTTTTGAAAAAAAGAATCTGGTGAAACTTGCTCCAGCAGCAGTGGTTATTGCGGCTGTGGCTGCAGCAGGTGCTCAGGCTGGCAGCAGTGGAAAAGAAGTGACTGCTGAAACCAGAGAGGTTGTAAAATCCCAGGATCTGGAATCGCTTTTGAAAACAGCCTATTCCTATGAGACAGCAGATGACGAGGCAGAAGAGGAGAGTCTGCTGAAAACAGGCAAAAACACATCATCAGCTTCTTCAAAGAAAAAAACTTCCAAAATTTCAAAGAAAAAAAATGGTATAAAAAAAGGAAGCTCAAAGACCCTTCCAGTAAAAACGGCTGCATCTTCAGGGGTAGGTCAGGGCTCCACCACTACACCAACTACAGAAGTTCCGGAAGGCGGCTATAAAGATGGAACTTACCAGGGCAGCGGTACTGGCTTTGGGGGAATGATTACCGTACAGGTAACTGTATCAGGTGGGAAAATCACAGCTGTTGATATATTGAGTGCCTCTGGAGAAACAGGCTCTTATTTTGCCTCTGCACAGGGCGTTGTAAGTAAGGTTTTATCAAGCCAGTCCCCGAATGTGGATGCAGTCAGCGGTGCAACTTATTCCTCAAACGGGATTATCCAGGCAGTACAGAATGCCCTTTCACAGGCAGGAAACAGTGATTCTGCCACACCGGCTGCCACACCAACTCCAACGCCAACGCCAAAACCTGCAAAGAAACCGAAGAAAGATACTTCTGTCAGCTATAAAGATGGCGTATATGAGGGACAGGCAGAAGGCTTTGATGGAACCGTAACGGTAAAGGTTACAATAAAAAATGGAAAAATCAAAAAAATAAGCAACACAAATACAGATACACCTGAATTTTTTAATAAAGCATGGAAAACAATCAAGTCCAATGTGATTTCCAGACAGAGTACTTCTGAAATTGATACTGTAAGTGGTGCAACATTTTCTTCAAATGGAATTCTCGGAGCTTTATCCCAGGCTCTTTCAAAGGCTGATCAATCAGGAACTACAGACTCAAAGGAAGAAGATATAACTCCAACCCCGACTACTGTACCTGATGAAACTGTAACACCAATTCCAACGGAGATTCCACAGCCTACCAAGACTCCGGATAATCCGTCAGATGAGCAGCCGGTTGTAAATCTTTTGAAAGATGGCACCTATACAGGGTCTGCAATGGGATATTCCGGACAGGTTAACATAACACTGACGATTAAAGATGGAAAAATTACGGAAGTAACAAATACAAACTCAGATACCCGAAGCTTTTTCAATAAGGCATGGAGATCCATACAGCCTAAAATACTGGAAAAGCAGAGTACAGAAGGAATTGACACTGTAAGTGGTGCAACATTTTCTTCTATGGGAATTCTGGATGCGTCCAAAATAGCACTGGAGCAGGCAAAAAATACAGAGGTACAGCCTTCTGTAACGCCGGAACCCACTGAGGCGCCGGATTCCACCGAGAAGCCAGAACCCACAAATACGCCAAAGCCGACTTCTGTTCCGGAACCAACGACTGCACCGGAGCCTACAGCTGTACCAGAGCCTACTGAAACGCCAGAGCCAACTTCTGTACCGGAACCGACGGATACACCAGAGAATTCTGTAACGCCGGAACCCACAGCTACGCCAGAACCCACGCCTGTGCCTGCTGGTGCATATACAGATGGAACCTACACTGGCATTGGAGAAGGCAATGACGGACCAGACAGTGTACAGGTTACCGTAACAATATCCGGAGGACAGATTGTGGGAGCAACTTATTTTTCCTATGATGATGAAGAATATGCAGATACAGCCTGGGAGGGAATTCTTGGACAGGTTATGGGAAAGCAGTCAGCAGACAGTGTAGATACAGTATCTGGATGCACATATTCTTCCCAGGGAATTATTCAGGCATTTCGAAATGCATTAAATCAGGCAAAAGGAGCATAACCCATGAAATACCAGAGTTTTATTATGAGAGTTTTATGTCTGCTTCTGATCGTTGGCGCCGTCCTTGGCTACAACTCCATGCAGAAAAAAGACAGTGATACCGAAAAAGACCAGCAGATCGCCAGTCTGACAACCAGAGTGGAGGCCTTGGAAAAACAGCAGGATGAGATATTAAGTGCCCTTGAAGAGGTTGCAAAAGCGCAGGAAGAGGCGAAGAAAAAAGCAGAAGAGGAAGCGAAGAATCAAAAAGCACAGGAGAAAGAAATATCTTCCGGGGATGCTTCCGAGGACGCGAAAAAAGATGACGAAAATACAGATGAGACAGAGGCTGAGAACGCTTCTTCTGAGGAAGAAAGTGAAGATCTTGTCTACAAAAACGGAACCTACACAGGAGACGGCCAGGGCTTTGGCGGCAACATCCAGGTTCAGGTTACACTTGAAAATGACACGATTACAGACATTCAGGTGGTAAGTGCACCAGGCGAAGACTCTGCATACCTTTCCCAGGGACAGGGCGTGATCAGCACCATTCTGGCTTCCCAGAGTACAGACGTTGACACCATTTCCGGCGCAACCTTCAGTTCCACTGGAATTATCAACGCTGTAAATGATGCACTTGGAAAGGCGGAAAATCAATGAAAAAGAGACAGAGAAAAATCCGGCTGATCCGCGCCGGCATCCAGCTTCTGTTTTTCATTTTTGCTCCGGCACTTTTTTCCACGGCATTCGCAGGCGTGAAGTCCGTTTTTCAGGCAATCGCAGCACATCAAGCAATCAGCTGGAATTCCTTTCTGGATGTGACTGCCGTGCTGCTGGTGGTAACCTGCCTGTTCGGACGGCATTTCTGCGGATATGCCTGCGCATTTGGTTCCCTTGGGGATGCATTGTACGAGCTGACTGTGTTTATCCGCCAGAAGGTTTTTCATAAAAAAGGCCGTCACGGATATTCAGAAAAAGCCATTCGTATTTTGCAGAAGGTGAAATATATCTGGCTTCTGGTGCTCCTTGTATCTATCCTTACCGGCTGGTACAGCAAGCTTCAGGGCATGAGCCCATGGGATGTGTTTTCCATGCTCACCGCTGGCAGACTTCCCGGTGCTGCCTACAAGGTGGGGATTGTGCTGCTGCTTCTGATCATGATCGGAATGTGCACCCAGGAAAGATTTTTCTGCCAGTTCCTCTGCCCAATGGGCGCGATTTTTGCTATAATGCCTATAGCACCCTCTGCACTGTTCAACCGTGACAGAAGCACCTGTCCGGCGAAATGCGGAGCCTGCAAAAAGCGCTGTCCTGCTCATCTGGACATTGACGGTGATACCCTTCTCTCAGGAGAATGTATCTGCTGCCACGCCTGCCAGGGAATCTGCCCGAAGAAGAATATCCGGATCGGGATTCCGAAGATGAAAGATGAGAGCTCTTTTTAAACACGCGCTTGGAAAAGATGGGCGAAAGCTATTGGAAAGTAAGAGAAAATAAAATCAGAAAGAACAGGATATGAGTAAAAAAAGAAGTAAAGTAAGATTTCAGAATGAAGTCGATTTAATTAAGGTACATTATAAAAAGCAGTCCAGAGGTCAATCACTTACCTGCTTGGATATGTTTAATGGGAGAAGGCATTTGAGAAAGAGAAGTGCGGCAGGAATCCTCTGGGGCAGCCTGCTTCTCACTGTCATTTCCGCAACAGTACTGGGAAAAACAACTACAGTTGTTTATGCATCTGACGTGGAAAAATACACCAACGCAGATTTCGCAATGGACACGGTAGTTTCCGAAACCCTTTATACCTCAGGCGAGGACATCAACACCCAGATTGGCGAAAAGCTCCGCGAAATGGAAACCACCCTCCTTTCCTGGACAGAGGAAAACTCCCAGATTTCTCAGTTGAACAATGCTGATGGCAAGACCATGGAAGTCTCTGATGAACTTGCCGCCGACCTTGAGAAAATTCGCCAGCTTTCCCAGGAATCCGACGGTGCTTTTGACCCCACCCTTGGAAAAATTATCCGCCTGTGGGACATTGCCGGCGAGAACCCTCATGTCCCAGATCAGTCCGAAATCGACACCCTTCTTCCCGAAGTGGGCTACGAGAAAATTCAGGTGGACGGAAACAATGTAACCCTTCTTGATGGCTGTACCCTGGATCTTGGTGCCGTTGGAAAAGGCATGGGCTGTGATTTGATCATGGATTACCTGCAAACCCAGCCAGATGTCTTCGGTATGATCCTGAACCTTGGCGGCAGCAGTGTCATGACCTACGGCGAAAAGCCCGACGGCTCCTCCTGGAAAGTAGCCCTTACCGATCCCCGTGACACGGAAGGCGACTATCTTGGAGCCATCACCCTGGACGCCAACCAGTTCCTTTCCACCTCCGGCGACTACGAAAAATACTTCATAGAAGATGGAATCCGCTACCACCACATTCTGGATCCAAAGACCGGTTACCCTGTCTGGAATGGTCTCACCTCTGTTACCATCGTCTGCGATCAGGGTTATCTGGCCGACGGCCTTTCCACCGCCTGCTTCGTCCTGGGTATGGACGCGGCCAAACCTCTTTTAGAGAAATATGATGCAGAAGCCGTATTCGTAGATGAAGACAAAAATGTGTATGTGACAAGTGGATTGATGGATAAATTCGAATTAATGAAAGACGGATACACAGTAAACGAAGCGTAAGTTGTCCATGATAGATTCATAGAAAATGATAGCTTACGGAATAACGAAAAGAGCTCCAGAGGATAGTCAAAAACTATCGCCTGGAGCTCTTTTTCAATCAACAGCATTTGGGCTGGATATATTCCTAAGCGGGGCATTCAAGGCGCGCCCTTAATGGAGCGGAGATCCACTGCTTACGAAGACTTAACATCGAAGGCTCTCCTGAGATGTTTAGTCGCAGTTAGCAGTTAGCTCCGCGGAATGTTGTGCCTCCCCGCGTGGAATATATCCAGCCCAGATGCGTACGGTGGTAACATATTACGGAATCCTCTTAAGCACTTCCTTCGTCAGCACTCCAATCAGCAGTCCTGTAATCACTCCCGACACCATCAGCGCCGGAGCATAATAATACAACAGTCCCACCGTATGCGTTGCCGGAATCGCCACCAGCAGCTGACCGATGTTATGGGAAACGCCACCAGCCACACTTACACCCAGCTGCCCGAATCCAATCTTATTTTTTACAAAAACCATCACGATCAAACTAAGGGTCGCCCCCGCCAGACTATACATAATACTGGAGCCGCTTCCAAACATAAAACCGATAATAAAAATTCTCACAATGGAAACCAGCGCCGCTTCTTTCCACGTATACCTCTCCAGCACAAAAAGCACCGCCAGATTTGCAAGCCCTAGTTTCATTCCCGGAATTCCCGCAAAAAACGGAATCAACGATTCCACATACCCGAAAATAATGGCAATGGCTGCAAACAGCCCAAGATACGCTGTCTTTTTCTGATCCATCACTTACACCACTGCGTCAAATCCACTCTCGGAATCCTGTGAATCTGAATCGCCCTCTCCCTGAATGACTACTCTGTTTGGCAGGCACACAATATATCCGCCTGCACTGCCCACTGCCGGCTGCTTCATGCAAAGATGATCCGGACAGTCCGCATCTGTCATCTTTACCTCGCCGTCCTTAATTTCACACACATTGGTATCCCCAATCTGGATCACCTGATCCTCCGCCAGTGAATAAGTCCCATAAAGCTTCCCGTCCACCGTAATCTGGATCGACCCATGAGTTCCATGTGGAACCGCATAAACAAAAATACAAAGTGCCACTGAAATAACCAATAGTGCACCAATAAATACCGCTTCTTTTTTCTTCAAAAATGATACCTCTTCATTAATAGTTTTAACAAAAATCATTATATCATAGAAACATGTCCCACAAACGGATTATTAGTTTATGATATAAGAAATATAGAGATTTTTCAACCTATTCTAAAATCCATTTTTGAGAAAAAATCGCAACAGAGAGAATGCCTGTTATTCACAAAGAAAACGGTAACGGGTAGCTATTCCTTTCCACACCGCTTTTTATTGTAATTTCCCACGGAATATGCTATTGTATAGTTTGAAAGTCTGTGTGCCGTGCGGATCGCGGGAATGATTTTTCAAACACGTTCCAGGCCGGCGGCATTGTTGAAGAAATGTAACGATTCAGAAAACACTGGACAGTTACACAGAAATATTAGAAAGAAGGTGAAGCTATGGTTGAATTAGACCAGTTCAAGAGCATTCTTGCAACATACACAGAACCATTAGTGGAAGTGAGGGATTCACTTTGACCTGGCTAACAAAGAAAAGCGGGTTGAAGAATTAGAGCGCGAAATGGAAGCGCCTGATTTCTGGGACAATGCAGAAATATCCCAGAAGAAAATGAAAGAATTAAAGAGCATGAAGGACGACATGGAAACCTATCAGAATCTGGTAACCCAGAAAGAAGATATGGAGACCCTGATCGAGATGAGCTATGAGGAAAATGATCCGTCCATGATCGAAGAAATCCAGGAAATGCTGGATGAGTTCCAGGCACAGTTTGACAGTATCCGTGTGAAGACACTTCTTTCAGGAGAGTATGACGGCGAGAATGCCATTATAAAACTGAATGCAGGAGCTGGTGGAACAGAAGCCTGCGACTGGTGCAGTATGCTGTATCGTATGTATACACGCTGGGCTGAGCGCAAGGGCTTTTCAATTGAAGTTCTGGACTATCTGGACGGCGATGAAGCTGGTATCAAATCTGTTACCTTCCAGGTAAACGGAGAGAACGCATACGGACTTCTGAAGTCTGAGAAAGGTGTTCACCGTCTGGTACGTATTTCCCCGTTCAATGCGGCTGGAAAGCGCCAGACCTCTTTCGTATCCTGCGATGTAATGCCGGATATTGAGAAAGATCTGGACGTAGAAGTCAATGATGAGGACATCCGTATTGATACCTACCGAAGCAGTGGTGCCGGCGGACAGCATATCAACAAGACCTCATCCGCTATCCGTATCACTCATTTTCCAACAGGAATCGTGGTACAGTGTCAGAATGAGCGTTCCCAGCATATGAATAAAGATAAGGCTATGCAGATGCTGAAGGCGAAGTTATATCTTCTGAAACAGCAGGAGGCAGAAGCCAAGCTTTCCGGAATCCGAGGTGAAGTAACGGATATCGGCTGGGGCAACCAGATCCGTTCCTACGTTATGCAGCCATATACCATGGTCAAAGATCACCGTACCAATGAAGAAACCGGAAATGTAGATGCAGTTATGGATGGTGCCATTGATATCTTTATTAATGCATATCTGAAATGGATTGCACTTGCGAAGAGACCTGCAGAACAGCAGTAAAAGCATGCTGCTGTTCACGGAGTGAACGGTAACAGGGTAAGGCCAGTTTCCGGATTATGTCTGGATACAGCGGCTGTAATGGCAGAGATTTGCAGGGCGCAGTGAAAGTGGAAGGAAATGCAGGATGCCAAAGACAACAGATAAGAATAAATATTTTGTAGTAAAAGAGCGGGCTGTGCCAGAGGTGCTTCTGAATGTAGTTGCAGCGAAGAAGCTTCTGGAATCAAAGCGGGCAGCTACGGTTCAGGAAGCTGCAGACGCTGTGGGAATCAGCCGAAGCTCTTTCTATAAATATAAAGATGATATTTTTCCCTTCCACGAGGAAGCCAAGGGAAAGACCATCACATTTATTATACAGATGGATGATGAGCCGGGAATTTTATCCAATGTTCTTCGGGCTATTGCAGAAAACCATGGCAATATTCTGACCATACATCAGAGTATTCCCATCAGTGGTATTGCCACTCTTACCTTAAGTGTGCAGATCCTTCAGGGAGAAGGGGATGCTGAGGCAATGGTGGATGACATTGAACAGATGGAAGGAATCCATTATTTAAAAATTTTAGGCAGGGAGTAACGGACAGATGATAAATATTGCAGTGTTAGGATATGGCACAGTTGGAAGCGGTGTAGTAGAAGTCATCCGCACCAATCATGAATTGATTAACAAAAGAGCCGGGGAAGAGATTAAGATCAAATATGTACTGGATCTTCGTGAGTTCCCTGGAGATCCGGTAGAAGAGATTCTTGTTCATGACTTTGAGCAGATCGTAAACGATCCGGAAGTTAAAATTGTAGTAGAAGTAATGGGAGGAACCGGTGCTGCCTATACTTTTACAAAAAGAGCACTTGAAGCCGGCAAGAGTGTGTGTACCTCAAATAAAGCTCTGGTTGCCCAATACGGTCCTGAGCTTATGGAAATTGCAAAAGAGAAAAAGATCAACTTCCTTTTCGAGGCAAGCTGCGGCGGTGGAATCCCGATCATTCGTGCCATCAACGGTTCTCTTACCGCAGATGAGATCGATGAGGTCAGCGGAATTCTGAACGGAACTACTAACTATATGCTGGATAAGATGATCACAGAAGGCGCTGATTTCAATACTGTTCTGAAAGAGGCTCAGGAAAAAGGCTACGCAGAGGCTGATCCTACCGCTGACGTGGAAGGACAGGACGCATGCCGTAAGATTGCCATTCTTTCCTCTCTGGCATATGGAAAATTCCTGAATTTTGAAAATGTTTATACAGAAGGAATTACAAAGATCACACCAGAGGATATGGAATACGCAAGAGAAATGGGCAGAAGTATCAAGCTTCTTGGCACAAGCAAGAAATTGGGAGACGATTCCTTCTACGCACTTGTAGCACCTTTCCTTGTAGGACAGGAGAATCCTCTTTATGGCGTAAAGGGAGTGTTCAACAGTATTTTTGTACATGGAAACATGCTTGGCGATGCCATGTTCTATGGAAGCGGAGCCGGCAAGCTTCCTACTGCAAGTGCAGTTGTAGCAGACGTTGTGGAGGCTGCAAAGCATCTTCATGATACCATTCCAAATAACTGGAGCAATGAAGAGATGACCCTGATGGAGCCGGATTCTGTAGAAGGCCGTTTCTTTGTCCGTGTGAAGGATACTTCCCTGGATGAAGTGGATAAGGCTTTTGGTAAGGTTGAGGCTGTGATCGAGCCGGATTCCCTTCCGGAAGAATTTGGTTTTGTTACCGGACTTATGACACAGGGCGAGTACAAAGAGCGTGTGAAAGCTCTTGGAGAGAACGTTCTGGGCATGATCCGTGTGAAAGACTGATAACATGAATCCGCAGTTATTCAGGTAATGGGCAGCTGCGCGAAACTGTCTGTATGCGCAGATAAAAATAAAACTGACAGCGTGAAAGGAAAAACTATGCTGATAGTTAAGAAATTCGGCGGTACTTCCGTTGGGGACAAACAGAGAATGTATAATGTTGCCAACCGTTGTATCGAGGAATATAAAAAAGGAAATGACGTGGTGGTGGTTTTGTCCGCCATGGGAAAATATACAGATGAGCTGATCCGTATGGCTCATGATATGGACGACAAGCCTCCGAAGCGTGAGATGGATATGCTCCTTACCATCGGTGAGCAGATGTCCGTATCTCTGATGGCCATGGTAATGCACAAGCTGGGCGTTCCGGCGGTTTCCCTGAATGCTTTTCAGGTGACCATGCATACCACAAGCAGCCATCAGAATGCAAGATTGAAAAGAATTGACACAGAGCGTATCCGCCGTGAGCTGGATGCCCGCAGGATTGTCATCGTTACCGGATTCCAGGGAGTGGATAAGTATGATGATTATACCACCCTGGGACGAGGCGGTTCTGATACCACTGCCGTGGCACTGGCAGCAGCGCTTCATGCAGACGCCTGCGAGATTTATACAGATGTGG
>OLQD01001886.1_pt1 | contig 16275 bp, 15 predicted proteins | sample 1672841 | NCBI WGS metagenome assembly OLQD01 (sample SAMEA3136729, study PRJEB25190) | human gut metagenome | biome: human gut; feature: human-associated habitat; material: faeces | place: Austria | collected 2013 | reverse complement strand
GCGTGGCGGGCGTATTACAGAATGTATCTGGCAACCGCGGGCGCGGGTGCATCCATAAATAAGTAGGGGCGCTTACACCTTTGCTTCCTCAGCGGGTGCGGCTTCGGCGGCCTCTTCGGCTGCGGCAGGGGCTTCCTGCACGGGCTCAGCCACCGGCTCAGCGGCGGGCTGTGCGGCCTCGGCGGGCTGCTCGGGCTTTTCGGCGGGAGCCTCCACAGTTTCAGCAGGGGCTTCGGCGGGCTGCTCGGGCAGTTCCTCCACAGTGTCCTCGGTCAGGTCGGTGACCTCCTCGGTCTCAGCCAGCTTCTTGGCGGCTTCCTCCTTGCTGGTCTTGCCAATGCCGGTAAAGCTCTTGGTCACGTCCCGCATGCTGCTGTCGATATCCTTTTTGATATCGGTCAGGGGGGCAACAGCTTCTTTCAGGGGAGCCTGAATTTCATTCAGGGGCTCCACCACGTTCTTCTGGATCTCCTCGGAAGCAGCGCCGGTGTATTTCTTCAGCTCGCGGAGCATCTTGCCGATCTTCTTTGCGTAGACAGGCAGCTGGTCCGGGCCGATGAACACAAACGCCACGATGACGATGACGATAAGTTCCCAAAAACCAATTTTCATAAGTAACGTTTCCTTTCCTGTACCAAGGGCATTTCCAAGACCCACTGCACACCACAGCAGTCTGCGCGTTTTTGCCCTTTTTGGCGGGGGTTCGGCGCACTGCGCGCCTTTGTTGCCCTATGTATACCGAAAAGTGGTGTACTGAATGTTAATATATTATTAACATTTTATGAACGAGTACCAGTTCAGCCTGTTTTAATCAACAAAACGAATTTTCACAGATTGTTATTACAGATTGGATAGGATACAACAGCCCTCTCAGGTCTGCACGCCCTCAAACTGGCTGTTGTAGAGTTTGGCGTAGAAGCCGCCCTGTGCCAGCAGCTGGTCGTGGTTGCCCTGCTCCACGATGCGGCCGTCCTTCATCACAAGGATAACGTCTGCCTCCCGGATGGTGGAAAGGCGGTGCGCCACGATGAAGCTGGTGCGCCCCTGCATCATGCGGGCAAAGGCCTTCTGGATGCGCACCTCGGTGCGGGTATCAATGGAGGAGGTGGCTTCGTCCAGAATCAGCATGGGCGGCAGGCAGAGCATCACGCGGGCGATGCAGAGCAGCTGCTTTTGTCCCTGACTGATGTTGCCGCCGTCCTCTGCAATGACGGTATCGTAGCCATCGGGCAGGCGGCGGATAAAGCTGTGGGCGTGGGCGGCCTTGGCGGCGGCGATCACCTCGTCCATGGTTGCGTCCGGCTTGCCGTAGGCAATGTTCTCCCGCACCGTACCGGCACGCAGCCATGTGTCCTGCAGCACCATGCCGTAGCTGCCGCGCAGGGAGGCGCGGGTCACATTCCGGATATCCGTGCCGGACACCTTGATGCTGCCGCTGTTTACATCATAGAACCGCATCAGCAGGTTGATGAGGGTGGTCTTGCCGCAGCCGGTAGGGCCTACGATGGCAATGCGCTGACCGGGCTGCACATCCAGCGAAAGCCCTTCGATGAGCGGACGGTCGGGCAGGTAGCGGAAGGACACATCCTGCAGCTGCACATGGCCGTCCGGCTGCAACGCGGCGGCGTTTTCGGCCTCCGGCACCTGATCTTCGGCATCCAGCAGTTCAAACACCCGGGCGGCGCAGGCCAGTGCGTTTTGCAGCTCGGTGACCACGCCGGAGATCTCGTTGAAGGGTTTGGTGTACTGGTTGGCGTAGCTCAGAAAAACGCTCAGCTGGCCGATGGTGATGCCGCCGCGCACGGCGTACAGCGCACCCACAAGCCCTACGCCCGCGTACACGATGTTGTTCACAAAGCGGGTGGCAGGGTTTGTCAGGCTGGAGAAGAAGATGGCCTTCAGGCTCACGTCCTGTAATTGTCCGTTCACTTCGTCAAAGGCGGCAAGGCTCTCGGCTTCATGGCCAAAGGCCTGCACCACCTTCTGGCCTTCGATCATCTCGTTGACCAGCGCGGTCTGTTTGCCGCGGACGGTGCTCTGGCTCTGGAAGTAGCCGTAGCTGCGCTTTGCCAGAAAGCCCGCCACCACAAGGCTCAGCGGGGTGATGCACACCACCACCAGCGTGATGGGCACATTCTCCCGCAGCATGAACAGCAAGGTGCCAAAAATGGTCAGGATACCGGAGAATAGCTGAGTAAAGCCCATCAGCAGGCCGTCCGCAAAGGTGTCCACATCCGCCACCATGCGGCTGACGATATCGCCAGAGGGGTGGCTGTCCAGATAAGACAGCGGCAGGGTCTGGATCTTGCGCAGCGCCTCGTTGCGCAGATCACGGCTGACCGAGAAGGTGATGCGGTTGTTGCACACGCTCAAAAGCCACTGTGCAAGGGCGGCTACGGCTGCCACCACCAGAATGCTCACTGCAATGCGCAGCACCCCGGCAAGGTCTACATTGCCTTTGCCCAGCATCTTATCAATGGCATCACCGCACAGGATGGGGATATACAGCTGGGCGGCTACGCTGACCGCTGCCACCAGCAGGCTGCACACCACAAAGGCGCTGTACGGACGTATTTTGTGCAGTACCCGGTTCAGGGTGGCCTTGCGCTGCTGCGGGGTCAGCTTGTTTTTTGCCTTTGCACTCATGCTTCTGCCTCCCCTTTCTTGAACTGGCTCTCGTAGATCTCCTCGTACACCGGGCAGCTGCTGCGCAGGACGCTGTGGGTGCCGATGCCCACCAGATGGCCGTCATCCAGCACCAGAATCTGGTCGGCGTGCTGCAAGCTGGCGGCACGCTGGCTGACGATGAACACGGTCAGCGCCCCGGGCAGCGCCGCCAGTGCCTTGCGCAGGGCGGCGTCGGTGGCGTAGTCCAGCGCGCTGGCGCTGTCGTCCAAAATCAAAATGTCCGGCTTGCCCACCAGCGCACGGGCGATGGTGAGCCGCTGTTTCTGTCCGCCGGAAAGATTGCGTCCGCCCTGTTCCACCGGCTCGTCCAGCCCAAGGGGCTTTGCACGCACAAAGTCTGCGGCCTGTGCCGTTTCCAGCGCTGCCCACAGGTCGGCATCGGTGGCATCCTTGTTGCCCCACAAAAGGTTGGAGCGGATGGTGCCGCCGAAGAGCTGCGCCTTCTGCATGACCATCGCCACCCTGCCGCGCAAGGCGTCCCGGGGGTAGCTGGCTACCGGGCGGCCAAAGATCTCCACGCTGCCCTCGGTGGCATCGTAAAAGCGCGGGATGAGGTTCACCAGACTGGATTTACCGCTGCCGGTGCCGCCGATGACGCCGATGGTCTGGCCCTTTTTGGCGGTAAAGCTGATATCGGTCAGGCTGGGTGCGCCCGCCCCAGCGTAGGTCAGGCCTACATGGTCAAAGCGCACGGCATCGCCGGTCTTGTCCTCATCCACTTCGCCCAGCAGCTCGGCGGGGAAGGTCATGCCGGGCTTTGTATCCAGCACCGCCTGCACACGGCCTGCACAGGCCAGCGCCTTGCTGATCTGTACGATGAGGTTGGCAAGCTTTACCAGCTCCACAAGGATCTGGTTCATGTAGTTCACCAGCGCAATGACATCGCCGGAGGCCATGCCGCCCACGTTGATCTCGATGCTGCCTACATACAGCAGCGCCACGATGGCAAGGTTGATGAGCACATAGGTCAGCGGGTTCATCAGCGCCGAAAGGTGGCCGACATGCAGCTGCATCCCGGTCAGCAGGGCGTTGGCATCCTCAAAGCGGTCGATTTCGCTCTGCTCCTTATCAAAGGCGCGCACCACGCGCACGCCGGTCAGGTTCTCGCGGGTCAGGCCCAGCACCCGGTCCAGCCGGGTCTGCACGGTCTTATACAGCGGCCGGGTGACCACCATCACGCCGAACACCACCACGCTGAGCAGCGGGATGGTGACTACAAAGATCATTGCCGCCCGGGCGTTGACCGTAAAGGCCATGACCATGGCGCCCAGAACCACAAAGGGGCTGCGCAGGAACAGGCGCAAAAACAGGTTGAGCCCGCTCTGCACCTGATTGACATCGCTGGTCATGCGGGTAATGAGGGTGCTGGTGCCCAGCGTATCCATCTCTGAAAAGCTCAGGCTCTGGATATGGGCAAACAGGGCGTGCCGCAGCGCGGTGGAGTAGCCCACCGCCGCCTTGGCGGAAAAATACTGCGCGGTCAGGCTGCAGGTAAGGCCGATGAAAGCCAGCAGCAGTAAAAGGCCGCACCGCACCAGAATATAATGCAGGTCGTGTGCTGCAATGCCCACATTGACGATATCCGCCATGACCAGCGGCACAAACAGGTCAAAGGTGGCTTCCAGCATCTTAAAGAGCGGTGCAAGCACACTTTCGCGCTCGTAGCCCTTCAGGTAGCCAAGCATCCGGTTCAAAAAAATTCCTCCTTCGGGGTCAAAATACACCTTATTATAACGCGATGTATACTGAAAATCCAGTGCCGCAGCTGCGTTTTGCATTGTACAAGCTGCCAAATCCTGTTATACTAGAGCTGAGATTGATAGGGAAGTATGGTGAACACAATGGCAAGACGAACAGACGGCGGGGTACGCTTCCGCCCGGTGGGCAGCCGCCGCAGCCGCACCGCACCGGTGTACAGCCCGCGCGGCACCGGCTGCCCGGCCATCGAGCAGGCCGTGCAGGGGCTGTATAAAGGCCAGAACGAGGAAAGCTTCTGGTCTTTGATGAGCGCGTTGAACTATGCGCTGGAGCTGGAGACCCATGTGCTTGTGCCGCTGCAGACGGCGCTTTCGGCGCAGGGGGCGCCCGCCCCGTGGATGGAGCACCCCATCCCGGCGGAAAAGGCCGACGGCCTTGCCTTGTGGACGCTGCGCAACGATAAAGGGCGCTGCTGGCTGCCGCTGTTCACCTCGGTGGCAGCGGCCGGTGCAGACCGCAGTACCGCAAGCCGCCCCATGGCTGACCGCACCTTGGAGCAGGCCATGCAGCTGGCACTGGACACCTCGGGCATCGACGGCGTGGTGCTGGACCCGTGGAGCAATTCTGCTTCGCTGGACGGTGCGCTGCTCAACGGTCTGCTGCACGCAGGCCACACCCCGGAGGGCCCCGGCGCAGAGGAGGCCGAAGCCGGGAAAGAAGCCGCCCGCGCCGGACACTGGACGGCAGCGGCAGAGTGCTACCAGAAAGCCGCCGAGCAGGGAAATTCTGCCGGGCTATCGCTGCTGGGCGAGTGCCTGTATCAGGGGCGCGGCGTACCCAAAAGCGCTGCGCAGGCACGCAAACTGTGGAAAGCTGCTGCCGAAAACGGTGAGCCCATCGCCCTTTTGAACCTTGGCGATGACTGCGCCGCCCGGGGCGACAACGGCAAGGCACTGTTGTGGTACCGCCGGGCGCGGCAGAACGCGGCAGCGGTGCCGGATATCGAGTATACGCCCCGGGTCTGCCTGCGGCTGGCACAGTTTGAAACCCGCTACACCTCCCGCAAAAAGGCGCTGGCGCAGGCGGCAGAGGCAAAGCAGGCGTTTACCATTTTGCAGCGGGAACACGAGCCGGACGCCGACCGCTGGTTACAGGAGGCTGAACAGCTGCTCTACGCGCTGACCCACGAGCCGCCCACGGCTCCGGCGGCTTATAACATAGAATCTTTACAATTGGACTAAAAAATGGTCACAGCCGTCCTGTAAGATAGACTGGAGAAAAAACAGCCCGCAGACACGGCGGACAAGAAACAGAGGAAACAGTATGAGCAAAGTGATCGGCATTGATCTGGGTACGACCAATTCCTGTGTGGCGGTGGTGGAGGGCGGCAAGCCTGTGGTCATCACCAATGCAGAGGGCGAGCGCACCACCCCCAGTGTGGTGGCCTTTACCAAGGACGGCGAGCGTCTGGTGGGCGGCGCGGCAAAGCGCCAGATCGCCACGAATTCCGGGCGCACGATCTCCAGCATCAAGCGGTACATGGGTTCGGACTACCGGGCGCATATTGACGGCAAGGACCTTGCCCCGCAGGAGATCAGCGCCATGATCCTTGCCAAGATCCGCCGGGACGCCGAGAGCTATCTGGGTGAGCCGGTCACCGAAGCCGTCATCACCGTGCCCGCCTATTTTGACGACAGCCAGCGCAAAGCCACGCAGGATGCAGGCCGCATTGCGGGGCTGAACGTGCTGCGCATCATCAACGAGCCTACCGCCGCCGCGGTAGCCTACGGTCTGGACAACGAAGCTGCGCAGAAGATTTTGGTCTACGACCTTGGCGGCGGCACCTTTGACGTGTCCATCATCGAGATCGAGGACGGCACCTTTACGGTGCTTGCCACCGGCGGCGACACCCATCTGGGCGGTGACGACTTTGACCAGCGCATCGTGGAGTACGCAGTGACAGAGTTCAAAAAGTCTGACCGCATCGACCTGACCCGCGACCCCGCCGCCATGGGACGGCTGAAGGAGGAGGCGGAAAAGGCCAAGAAGGAGCTTTCCAGTGCGCCCTCTGCCCAGCTGAACCTGCCCTTTATCGCGGTGGGCAAGGACGGGCCGCATCACTTGGATATCGCTTTGTCCCGCCCGCAGTTCGAGATGATGACCGGCGATCTGCTGTCCCGCACCGTGACCCCGGTGCAGAACGCTTTACGGGATGCCGGCATCTCTGCCAGCCAGCTGGGCAAGGTGCTGCTGGTAGGCGGCAGCACCCGGATGCCCGCCGTGGAGCGGCAGGTGCGGGAGCTGCTGGGCAAGGAGCCCAGCCACAGCCTGAACCCGGACGAATGCGTCGCCATGGGCGCAGCGGTGCAGGGCGCTCTACTGCAGGGCGGCGGCAAGCTGGCGGGTGCCACCGGCGCGGCAGCGCAGGGGCTGGTGCTGATGGATGTGACCCCGCTGACTTTGTCCATCGAGACGCTGGGCGGGGTGGCCACCCCGCTGATCACCCGCAACAGCATGATCCCCACCCGCAAGAGCCAGATCTTTACCACCGCCCGTCCCATGCAGACCAGCGTGGAGATCAACGTTTTGCAGGGCGAACGCCACTTTGCGCGGGACAATAAGTCCCTTGGCAAATTCAAGCTGAACGGCATCCGGGCAAGCTTTTCGTCTAAGCCCCAGATCGAGGTCACCTTTGATATCGACGTGAACGGCGTGGTGAAGGTATCTGCGAAAGACCTTGCCACCGGGCGGGAGCAGAATATCACCATCACCGGCAGCACCAACCTTTCCGAAAACGAGATCCAGCGCGCTATGGCAGATGCCGCCGCATACGAGGCCGAGGACAGCCGCCGCAAGGAGCGCCTGGAGCTGCACAATCAGGCCGAGGTGCTGGCCTACAAGGTGGATGAGGCGCTTTCCAAGTGCAAAAAGGAGCTGGACAAGGACGAAAAGGCCCGCGTGAAGGCCGACCTTGCCAACCTGCGCCGCTGCCTGCGCAAGGATAAACCCGAAAAGATGAACGAGACCGAGGAAGCCGCCCTGCGGCAGGCCAAGAGCCAGCTGGAAGCCTCGGCCAACCACCTGATGCTGCTGTACTCTGCCGAGCAGACCCCCGGCGATGGAACGGACAGCACGCTGTAATATAATAAGGTTTATGGGTTGCTGCACCCGCCCGGCGCAGCAGCCCTTTTTTGAAGAAAGAGAAGGGAACAGTTATGAAGGAACTGCAATATCCGGTGCGCCCCGGGCGCTACCGCCACTTTAAAGGCAACGAATATCAGGTGCTGGGCGTAGCACGCCACAGCGAGACCGAGGAGGAGATGGTGGTGTACCGCGCCCTGTACGGCGAGGGCGGGCTGTGGGTGCGCCCCGCCGCCATGTGGCTGGAGACCGTGACCCGGGACGGCGTTACAAAGCCCCGCTTTACCTATATCGGGGAGTGACGCGCCCTGCTTGAATCCCGTTATTGACCCTAGGATTGTTTTGCGGTAAAATGTGGGTATGATGCCAAACAATAAAGGAGGTTTTCGTATGAAGGCCAAACGATGGATCTCGCTCCTGCTCGCGGTCAGCATGATGCTTGGTGTGCTGGCAATGCCCGCCTCGGCGGCAGCGCAGCAGCCGGAAAGCACCGCTGTTGTCAGCGAGGAACTGCCTGATGCCGCAGAGCTGAGCGCGGCAGAGGATGAAAATGATATCGTCAGCATCCGCATCCGGGCGACCGGCAACCTTGTCTACGGCTCCGATTATAAGCTGGAGGTGGAGACCCGGCCCGAAAACACCCAGTATATCGCTGTGGTGCTGGGCACCAGCGGCGAAGCCTACGGCTATGTGACCCTGATGATCTCGGATAAGCTGCGCACTTTGCTTAAACTGATCCCCCTGCCCAAAAAGATGTCCCAGACCCCGGATCAGGCCGAGGAATTCAACGTATACAGCTACCTCAAGCAGCTGATCGATGGCAACGATGTCAGCGTGCTGCTGCGGGTCGCGGACGAGGTGGTGTCGGTAATGGATACCGTCAGCTTCTTTGTCCCGGCCAGCTACCTGACCACCGTGAAGAACGTTTCCAACGGCATGAAGCTGGCGCTGAGCCTGATCCGCAAGTATCTGCCCGAGGGCGCGCTGAGCCGCATCTATCTGGACGAGCAGCCCAAGGACAGCGGCAAATACTTTGCCGGTGCCATCGCGCTGGAAAGCAGCGACATCAACGCCGCCGGCTTTGCCATGTTCAAGATCAAGCCCAAGACTGAAAACGTCAGCCTGAGCTGGGCAGCCGATGCCCCGTCCAGCATGACCGTCTCCCAGCTGCAAAACGCCGATCTGACCGCCAAGGTCATTTCGGACGGACAGGTGGCTGAAAACGGCAAGGTGAATTACACCTACAAGAAAAAGACCTTCCTGTGCTTCAGCAGCAAAATAAACGGTGTGCCCACCGAGCCCGGCACCTACACCCAGACCGCCAAGGCCGGGGGCAACTACTCCTGCGGCAGCATCAGCCGCACCATTACGGTGATTGCTGACCCCCAGCCCGCGGCAGAGCAGCCAGCCGAACAAGCGGCAGAGCAGCCTGCAGCATAAATCAGCGGAAAAATATTTTTGAATAGGACGATCCCGGAAAGTCTGCGGATTTTCCGGGATCGTTTTTTCACGGGAGAGGCTGCTTTTTGTTTTCTATAAAATGGGCTGCTTTACGCTTGCAAATCGACGCGCCATACGCTATTATAAAAATAAAAGAACCCCTTGCGGTAAAAAAAAGGGGACAAGAAGGAGCGGTTTATCTATGGAAGAGAAAAAAAGCGGCATCAAAAAGTTCCTTGAAGAGTTCAAGGCATTTGCCATGCGCGGCAACGTGCTGGACATGGCAGTGGGCGTTGTCATCGGCGGTGCCTTCACCGCCATCGTCACCGCGCTGGTGGAGGACATCATCAACCCGCTGATCGGCCTGTTCTTCAAGGCAGATTTTTCCGATGTGGTCATTGGTCTGGGCGGCTCCAGCATCAAGATCGGCGAGTTCGTCAACTCCATCATCAACTTCCTCATCGTGGCCTTCGTCCTGTTTGTTGTGATCAAGTTTGTCAACTCCCTGCACAAAAAGCCCGAGGAGCCCGCCGCACCGGAGGAACCCACCACCAAGGTATGCCCCTACTGCCAGAGTGAAATCTCTATCAAGGCTGTGCGCTGCCCCCACTGCACCTCCAAGCTGGAGGGCTTTCCCGAAATGAAGGCCTGAAGCATTCAGCATTGACAATTGGCGCAGATGCGCTATAATAAAAGTAGAAAAGGCGCTGGTCGGCAAACGGCTACCCGTTACCGGCAATCGCTTGTTCCTACGGATGAGAAAGCAAGTGACCGTTAGCTTGGGGAAGCAGAAGGCGGTTACTTGCTTTTCTTGTTGTCATCGTTCGATTTGTCATGAGAGATCTTCCACGCGATGTCAAATGTAGTGTTTACTACACCAACAATCAACGCTGCCACTGTCGCTAACAAAGTCAGCAACAGCATCATTTCCGACAAGGTCATGCAACTCCCCCCTTCCTCGTAATGCTACAAGTAAGGGGATGACTTCAAAATAAGCCTGCCCCTCGGCATTCCGTTCATTCCATGGGTCACCGTGGAACAAACTCCTGTCGGTAAGAGCAGCCGCCTGCGTTTTCGACACAGCACCTTTCACCGCCTTACGGCGGTAAATCCATTGTAACACATTTTTCGCCGCATTACAACAAAACCCTCCCCGCCGGGCGCAGTCTTTGCGTTGCCGGCAGGGAGGGTTTTGCACATTTTGCGGCTTGGTTGTGGAAAAGTGGAGCGGAAAAATCAAGATATATTACTTACTGAACCTTGGTCAGCTCAGCCAGCTTGTGGTAGATCTCGGTATTGTCGTACACACCGCCGAACTTCTCGGCGCCGACACCCATGGCGTACACGTTGACCATGGCACCGGTGTGGGCATAGGTGGTATGGTCCATACCGGACTTGTGGTTGATGGTGTGGCAGACAGCCATGCTGAAGGGGATGTAGGTACCGTACAGCTCGTAGTCCTGCTGGCTCATCTTGCTCTGGCTGGAGGAGCCCACCTGCAGGGTGCGCTCGTAAGCCTTGCGCAGGTTCTCCACCTCGTAGTCGGTCAGCAGCAGCTTGCCTGCGCTGGCGGCAGCGGGATCGGTGGGCAGGGTCAGCCCAAAGACGTTCTTCACATCCTGCATGGCAGTCTCGAAGGGGGTCTTGTTGGCAATGTAGCCCTGCACATAGGTGGCATCGAACTTTGCGTAGGACATCTTCTGGTGAGCCAGATTGGTCAGGAAGGTGTCGTAGTTGGTGGTCTTGTAGCCGATGGCCATGCCGCCGGTCTCGTGGTCGGCGGTGACAAGGATCAGGGTCTCGTTGGGGTGCTCATTATAGAAGTCCACCGCAGCCTGCACGGCGTTGCTCATCTCCAGCACATCGTGGATGGAAGCAGCGGCGTCGTTGGCGTGGCAGGCCCAGTCGATCTTGCCGGACTCGGTCATCATAAAGAAGCCCTTCTTGTTGTTCAGCAGCTCGATGCCCTTCTTGACATAGTCAGTCAGCTGCCACTCGCCGCTGGCAGCGTCCATGGCGTAGTTCATGGCCTTGCCATCGCCCAGATTCTCGGCAATGATCAGGGTCTTGCCTGCACCGGCGGTCAGAGCCGCTGCACCGGCCTGGGTAGTGACCACGTTGTAACCGGCGTTGGCAGCCACGGTATGGTTGTCGGGGCCGGTACCGTCGCCGTTCACCTTCTGGAACTCGCCGCCGGCAAAGTACTCAAAGCCGGAATTTGCCAGCTCCACGCCGATCTCGTAGTAGTTCTTGCGGGTTTTCTGGTGGGCATAGAAGGCAGCGGGGGTGGCGTGGTCGATGTTCACGGTGGAGATGACGCCCACCTTATAGCCCTTCTGGGCGTGCAGCTTTTCGGCGATGGTCTCGTAGGGCACATCGCGGGTCCACGGGCACATATTGATGACACCGCTCTCGGTCTTGTGGCCGGTGGCGATGGAGGTGGCGGTGGAAGCGGAGTCCGGGCAGAAGGAGGTGCTGTCATAGGTGGTCACGCTGCCCACCTGCGGGAAGCTGGTAAAGCTCAGGTCAGCCTCGGTCACAGCGCCATTGTTGTCCACGGTGCCCTTGTAGAAGCGTGCGGATTGGATCTGGGCAGTGCCCATGCCGTCGCCAATGAACAGGAAAACGTACTTGGGCTTTTTGAACACGTCCAGCAGACCGTTCTCTTCGTCTGCTGCGGCAGAAGCATCCGTCTCGGCGGCGTGAGCGGCTACGGGGGCAGCCGACAGCATGCCCACTGCCGATGCAACGGCACCGGCCTTCAGGAAGCTGCGGCGGGAAATTTTCGCGTTCTTCATAACAGATATCCTCTCTTTTTCAGCCCGGCTTGGGGCGGTTCTACTATTTCTTGTGGGAACACCTGTATTGTAGCGCACCGCCCGCAGCGGCGAAACCAGCCCCGTGTAACACTTAGGTAAACCTTTGGCGCACGGAAGGGTGGCGGTGTAAAATCCGGGCAAAGCAGGTAAAATCTGCCTGTAACGCCCGCATCTGGGTCACTTTTTGCGCCGAACCGCCCTGCAAGGGTTGCAAGCAGGGGGCTTTTCATTGTACAATAGAAAGAGCAAGCGGAGATACACTTCTATAACGAGAGGATCTTTTAAATATGTCTGATATCAAAGTGCTGGCGCTGGATCTGGATGGCACCCTGACCAACGACCAGAAACTCGTCACCCCGCGCACCCGCGCCGCGCTGGACGCCGCCATTGAAAAAGGCGTGACCGTCGTGCTGGCGTCCGGCCGGCCCACCGCCGGCATCCAGCCGCTGGCTGAGGAGCTGGGTCTGGACAAAAAGGGCGGCTGCATCCTGTCCTACAACGGCGGCAAGATCGTGGACTGCCGCACCGGCGAGACGCTGGTGGAAAAGACGCTGGACCCCACCCTTGTGCCCCAGCTGTGCGATTTTGCCGCCGCGCAGGATATTGCCATCCTGACCTACAACCGCGAGGGCATCGTCTGCGAGCGGGACAAGGACGAGTGGGCCAACAAGGAGTGCTTTACCACCAAGCTGCCCATGATCCATGTGGATGATCTGGCGTCCTATGTAAACTACCCTGTGTGCAAGATGCTTATCACGCTGGACCCCGCCCGCCGGGACGCAGTGTGCGCCGCCGGACAGCAGCAGTTTGCGGGCCGCGCCGACCTGTACCCCTCCAGCCCCTTCTTTATCGAGGCGGTGCCGCTGGGCGTGGCGAAGGACGGCAGTCTGGCAGAGCTTCTGCGCCGCATGGGGCTGACCCGTGAGAACCTGATGGCCTGCGGTGACGGCCTGAACGACCGCTCCATGATCGCCTACGCCGGGGTGGGCGTGGCCATGCAGAACGCCGAGCAGCCGGTAAAGGACTGCGCCGACTATGTGACCACCGCCGACAACAACCACGACGGCGTGGCCGAGGCCGTGGAGAAGTTTATTTTACGAGAGGACTAACAAAGCAATGCCGCGTAACTTGGTTTTATTTGATCTGGAATGGAACATCGGCTACCAGCCGTATACCTTTAACTACCATGGGGTGCAGCAGACCCTGCGGGGCGAGATCGTGGAGATCGGCGCCGTAAAGATCGACGAGGATGCCAATGTGCTGGACACCTTTTCCATCCATCTGCGTCCCCGTATCTTCCGCAAATTGCAGCACCATATCGCCAAGGTGACCGGCCTGACGCAGACCGATCTGGACAAGGGCGAACCCATCGTGCAGGGACTGCGCCGCTTTATGCAGTGGTGTGGCCCGGATGCCGAGTTTGCCGAGTGGGGTCTGGATGATGTGCCGGTGCTCAAGCAGAATTTGTTCCTGTGCAATCTGGACGAGTCCAAGCCCACCGTGTGGTACGACCTGCAGCAGGTCTTTCTGCGGGAGCATCCCCGCAAGGAGGGCGAGGGCATGACGCTGGAAAGCGTGGTCACCCGCATGGGCATCCCCATGGAGCGCCCCTTCCACGATGCGCTTTCCGATACCCTGTACACCGCCGATGTCTGCCGTCTGTTGGATCTGCGCACCGGGCTTGCCGCCTACCCCACCGAGGACGAGGCGCTGCGCCAGAGCCTGTGCCAGAACCCCGGTGATTACCGGGACTTTACGGTGTTCCACGGCTATGTGGAGCAGTACGCATGGCGGGCTGACCCCAAGATCAGCCAGATGCCCTGCCCGGAGTGCGGTACCACCCTGCAGCCGGACGAGATTTGGCTGAAAAAGGGCAGCAACAGCTGGTATACCCTGTGTCAGTGCCCCAGCTGCACCGGCAGCGGCAACGCCGCCGGGCAGGGCGTGTTCCAGCGGTACAAGCTGTCCCGCCGGGACGGCCTGCACTGGAGCTTTGCCCGCTGCGCCCAGATGCCGGACGCCGAAAGCCTTGCCCGCTGGGAAAAGCTGCGCACCGCCCAGCTGGAGCGGATGCGCGCCAAGGCCGAAAAGCAGGCCGCGGAAAAGTAAATGCAGGAAAATCCCCTTCCGTTTCGTAGTATTGATAGCAGAGCGTATAACGTGTCGAAAAAATGCACACTCTGTTCATGGCTCTGTCATAGAGAATGGATATACTAAGCTTAACGTAGTCTGCCCGGGAACACCCCGGCACCGGCTGTGCAGAAAGGGATCGAACAAAGGATGCAAACCACACTGATGGGCTGGGTGCACCAGCTTGGAACACTGGAATACTGGGAAGCGCTGCTGGCGGGCTTTGAGGGACTTGGCCCCCTTGTGCCCATTCTGCTGGCTATGGTAGAGTCCTTTTTTCCGCCGCTGCCGCTCATCGCCATTGTGGCGCTGAACGTAGCCGCACACGGCGGCCTGTTGGGCTTTTTGTACAGCTGGGCAGGCGTGGCACTGGGCGGCATCATCATGTTTTTGTTCTGGCGGCGGCTCATCAAGCGCTTTTTCTGGAAAGTGGCCAGCCGCTCCCCCAAGCTGGAAAAGGCACAGCAGTGGGTGAACCGCTTCGATACCTCGTCCCTGTTTATGCTGTCGCTGCTGCCCTTTACCCCCACCTCCTTCATGCACTTTGCCTTCGGGATGTCGGACTTTGACGAAAAGCGCTATCTGCGCACCGTCCTTTTAGGCAAAGGGTTGATGGTGGCCATGATGGCTGTCTTTGGGCAGTCGCTGGTCAGCTCCCTGAAGAACCCGGTCTACCTTGTGCTTGCAGTTCTGCTGTGGGGCGGGATGTACTGGGTAAGCAAAAGGTTCTGCCAGAAGCATCATCTGGAATAAAGCTACAATATCCGGGACAGCGGAGCACCTGTGGGCGCTCGGCTGTCTCTTTTTTTTGCAAAAAAATGCCATGGCGGGCAGCCCGCAGACTGCCCGCCATGACATGAGATCCATCATTTTTATTTTGCTTCCGGTTCCTGTACAAGGGGTTCCGCCGGCGGCGGGGTAAGGGTGGAATGCTCCACCACAAAGGCCGTGGCCTTTGCCCGGGCAAGGCGCTGGCGCACCTTGCGGGTGTCGTTCGCGGGGAAAGTGCGCTCTCCGTCCAGCTTCTCGTCCCAATCGGCAAGGGCGGCGTTCACCTCGACTTCGGTGGGCTGTAAGCCCTCCCGCTCGGCCACCAGCAAAAGCCCCAGCCAGCTGCGCAGCTTGCGCTCCGCCTGCCGGTGCAGCCACTGCCGGAACTGTTCCACCGTCTGCCCGCGCACGGCCAAGAACCGGTCAAAGTTGATACCGTTTGCCTGCAAGCTCAGATTGAACTGCCGCTGCTCGGCAAAGTAATTGCCTGCTTCCAGCCGTTTTGGCACCGGGCCGGTCACCTCATCGCCCAGCTGCCAGACCAGCTCCTTTTCAGCCCGGTCTCTGGCCTGTGCGCAGCGCTTTGCGTAGAGCTCCCGGGTCACCCGGTCGCGCAGCGCGGCCTTGCCTGCGGCATCGGCGGCGCGCTCTTCATCACCGTAGCTGCGGTTGATCTCCAGCTCAATGGTCAACCGGCGCAGCGGGTGGGGCTCGATGGCTTGCACAAAGCCGGTGTCCCGTCCCAGCTCCAGCGGTGGCAGGGCGTAAAACTGCGCGCCTGCCCGGAAGCCCTCGGCCTTATTGACCGCCAGCAGCTCGAAATCCGGGTCGGTCACCGGTACCAGTTGCTGCTCCTGCACCAGCTGCCGGTAAAGGGGGTCAAAGCCCTCCAGAATGGTGCGGTTCACCGCTGCCGTCAGCAGTTCTTCCTCGTCCTGCGGGGCATCCGGGGCAGCCTGCTCCTTTGCCAGCGCAGCGGCCAGCTCCTCCGCGCTTGCCGTGAATACCAACCGGCAGTCCCCCGGCTCTGCCATGCCGAAATGTTCCAGTTTCATGCGGTGTCCCTCCTTCTCAGCGGTTCATGATGCCGACCATCAGTACCAGCAGCACCACGCCGATACCGGCGTACAGCAGCTCGGCACCCAGCACGGACTTGTCGCCCTCTACGAACATCTTTTCCGGGGCATCGGGGTCGTAGTACAGGGTGACCACACTGCCCTCGGCAAAGGGCTTGCCCTTGGCGGGCTTGGGGTACTGCAGCCGGTGGCTGCCGCCCGCGGTGGTAAACTCCAGCACATAGGCTGCGCCGTCCCGGCTCTGCACCGTACCGCTTACCGTGGCCTGCACGCAGACGCCCTTGGTGCGCAGCAGCTGCCGCGCCCGCACGCTGCGCAGCGCCATATAAAACATGATCAGTGCGCCCACCAGAAAAATCATCACATTCAGCATCGTTTTCCCTCGTTTTTCCGTAATCGCCGGGCAGTGCCCGGACGTATAGACAGTACCGCATAATTCTAAGTGCCGATACGGCGCGCGAGGTGCGGCAGATGCTAAGCCAAAAGCGCAGATAATACTTTGTGTATTATCG
>OLQD01001872.1_pt1 | contig 16350 bp, 10 predicted proteins | sample 1672841 | NCBI WGS metagenome assembly OLQD01 (sample SAMEA3136729, study PRJEB25190) | human gut metagenome | biome: human gut; feature: human-associated habitat; material: faeces | place: Austria | collected 2013 | reverse complement strand
TACGGTGTACGTTTCAATGTCATTGAGTCAAAGCTCATGAATATCAATGAAGAAGCCGACTCGGGATACGGAACTATGTTCAGTGCCATTAGTTCACAACCGACAGCTCCTATCTATACCGAAGACGGAGAATACTTCGATGGTTTCCTCAACACGAGAGCAAATCCGGTGGCTATTGTTGACCTGCTTGACAAAGCTACACTCAAGTCCAGATTCGTAGGTTCCGCCTACATCGAGATAGAACCGATAAAGAACTTGAAATTACGTTCCGATAACGGCGGAGAACTTGTCTTTTATAAAGTAAATACTTACGAAGACGGCCGTATGGGACAGCATTATACGGCTGGTGGCCATGCTAATGTGATGTCGAACAAGAAAAGATATTGGCAAACAGAGAACACTGCCACTTATTCATTTGACATCAATAAAGAACATCAACTTTCTGCAATGGCAGGTTTCTCCGCTTCCAGAACAGATTATGAAGAAGTAACCGCCGACTCCAAAAAGTTATCATCTATTCTCAAGTATTACAATTTGCAAGGAGCGGAAGAACATGGACCGAACTCTTCGTATGCAGTCCCATCTTCTCTGGTGTCTTTCTACGGACGATTCAATTATAATTTCAGCAACCGCTATTTGGCAACATTGACGATGCGCGGCGACGGTTCTTCCCGTTTTGCTCCGGGACACCGATGGGGATTCTTTCCGTCACTGGCTCTTGCATGGCGTGCTTCTGAAGAAAGTTTCATCAAAGAAAACGCTCCGGTCATCAGCAACCTGAAGTTAAGAATCAGCGCCGGCAAACTGGGTAACCAGAATATCGGAGATTTTGCTTATGCCCCGACAATCGCCCTCGGAGGAGCTTCCGCTAATTACATTTTAGGTAATAACCTGGTAACCGGCTCCGTACAAACCTCTATTTCGAACCCGGAACTGACTTGGGAAAAAGCCAACCAACTAGACTTGGGTATTGACTTCGGGTTATTCAACAATCGGATAGCCGGTACGATCGAGGCCTACTATAAGCGTACGACTGACCTGCTATGGGAAGTACCCCTTCCGTTGGAATCCGGCTTCGGAACTTCACTTACCAATATCGGCAAAATTGATAACAAAGGTATTGAATTTACGCTGAACACGGTCAACATCAGTACCAAAGACTTCTTATGGACAACTGCCTTCATGATTTCTTATAATAACAATAAGATCAAAGAACTTTATGACGGCAAACAAGATGTCAATAAAACATTGTTTGTGGGACGTCCTATCGGACAGTTCTACTTATTGAAATCCGAAGGTATCTGGCAAACCAATGAAGCTGCCGAAGCTGCCAAGTACAATGCCCAACCCGGTGACCGCAAGATTCTGGATGCCAAGAAAGACTATGTCATCAACGGAGAAGACCGTGATTTCTGCGGAGTTTCCACTCCCAAATATTATGGTAGCTTTACGAATACATTCTCATATAAAGGTATTGACCTTACCGCGTTCTTTACTTTTGCAGGAGGACATAAAATCAACAATTCACTGAACCGTTACCTCAATTCTTTCAATGTATGGGGAAACATGAGTGAAAACTATTACAAATATTATTGGAGACAAGACAGACCGAACAACAAATATCCGGCTCCGAGAGTTGGTAGTGCTTATGCCAACGGAGATGGTACCGATGCCAATCTCCAAAAAGGTGACTATCTCCGCCTCCGTAATCTGGAAATTGGTTATAGCTTGCCGAAAAACGTCATCAGAAATATCAAAGCCTCAAATATCAGAGTTTATTTCTCTGTACAAAACCTATTCACAGCTACGGAATTTACGGGATTTGATGTAGAGTCCAGCGACAATACCAATCCTTATCCGAACGCCCGTAGCTTTATCGGTGGTATTTCTCTTAACTTCTAAAAACAGAAACATTATGAAAAAATATTTATCAATATTAGCTTTCAGTTGCCTGACATTATGTAGTTGCGACAACTTTCTTGACTTGACACCCCAAAGTGTACTAACACCGGAAAATGCTTATGAAAAACCGGAAGACTGGCAGCAAACTCTTTATGCCGCTTATGGCACGCTCCAGGAAGTCTTTGTCGGGAAATATACCATTACCCTTACTGAATTCGGAACAGATGAAGTAATTCCGTTTGATATGGGTTGGGCGGCTTATTCCCAATTGCATTACTATACTTTTTCCGCTTCACACGAATTCCTGGACAATCACTATCGGCTCTGTTACGAAGGTATCAAACGTTGCAATGCAGTTATTGATATGCCTTCGGATGCAGTCAGTGCGGATCTTCATAGTTCCATGATTATGCAAGCTCGTTTTTTAAGAGCGATCTACTATTTCGACTTAGTAAGAATGTACGGTGGAGTTCCCTTATGGACAAAATCATCCATTGACAGAAGTGAAATCATGAGACCGCGCGCTACGGTTGACGAAGTTTACACACTGATTACGCAGGATATGGAAGCAGCTCTCGGCCTCCCTACCTCCTGGCCGAATGCCCAAGATAAAGGAAGAGCCACTTCATACGCTGCCCAAGCTTTGCTGGCACGCATTTACCTTCAGTGGGGAAAACCGGAAGAAGCATTAAAATACTGCCGGATGCTCGAAGGCAAATTCAAATTGTACGATAATCTAAAGGATATATTCGATCCTAAAAACAAGAATCAGGAATATGAGAATATATTTGAAATTCAATTCAAGCATTCCGGTTCATGGGGACTGGAGGGAAGTATCCAGCATTCTTATTGGGGACCTCGTAATGTAGGCGGACCGACCAACTTTGGCGGCTGGGGCGGATTTGGTCCGACACAATATTTATACGATTCTTATGATAACAACGATAAACGTAAAAAAGCATTCTTCATCACAGAATATGCAGGCGTCACCCAGACACCTCCTTCTTCCGGCAAATTCTGGGACGCAGAAACAGGTAATGTGATTGAAGATGATAATCTGAATTTTACAATGATTCGTTATGCAGACGTGCTTTTGATGAAAGCGGAAGCGCTGAACAGCATTGATGACACAAGTAATGATAAGTATGATGCCTTAAATGAAGTACGAGGCAGGGCAGGACTGACTTCCATAACAGCAGCCGATAATCTAAATAAAGAACAATTTGCCGAAGTCGTACTGGAAGAAAGATTACATGAATTATGTTGTGAACACCTGCGCCGCTGGGATTTAATCCGCTTCGGCAAACTGGGCGAATATATGAAAGACCATGCCGGAGTCACCATCCAGCCTTATCATGTTCTATACCCAATTCCACAGGCAGCCGTCGATGCCAATGACGCTATCACAGAAAACAACGAAGGATATTAACATAAATCATTTAGCACATGAAAAAATTTATTTTTATCACAGGACTATTGATGAGTATCTTCTTTTATTCATGTAAAGAAGAAGACCATGGCATACTCCCTCCTATCGAAGGGGGAGGAACTATAGAAGTCAAAGACGGAAGAGTTACGGTCAATCCGGCAGAATATCTTTATGCGATACGAAATCCGATGAAAGGTTTACGTGAATTCTTCGGCCCGGGCTATGACAAGGTAAGAGACGAATATCCGTATCCTTACGGCTCCATCATTAAAGAATATATGCAATGGAATATGCTGGAAAACAATGAAAGCGACGGTGTCGACAAGATTATAGCTTACAGTAACCACAGGTGGCAGGGAGTAGAAGATATCAATGTCAAGGTTATCCCACGTATCTATATCGTATGGATGGAACCCTGGCACGGAGGATATGCCAAGAACACTCATACAGACAACCCGGACGACCTGAACGGTTGGCATTGGCCAAGCGACATTCCGGGAGAGACATACGATGAAGACGATCTTAACGCTCCTATTATTGGAGGCTATTGCCACCCTACTTTTCAGGAAAGAGTGAAAAAACTGGTAGAGAAGGCTGGACAAGCATGGGACAACGATCCGCGGGTAGCGTATGTGGAAATGGGGATTATCGGCGAATTCGGGGAACATCATGACCCGGACATCACCACAGTATGGGCTCCTCACGACCAACCCAATCATGTAGAGAACCGTACCTGGTTACCGGGCATTGAAAAGGTGTTGGGAGATGCATTTACCGCTGCCTTCAAAAACAAGAAAGTAATGGTTCGCTATGCGTACGAGTTTAAAGATTATGAATTCGGAATCTATTGGGATTCATGGGCTATTGATGAAGAAAAGGTGCGTGGCTACGAGGAAATGAAAAAGCTCGGCGACCGCTGGAAAACTCAACCGATAGGTGGAGAAATAACCTGGAACTGGGGAAGCCTCTATAAATTCAAATCTTTTGAAGAAGTGGTGGCAGATGAAAAGACAAGAGACCTGGTCATCCAGCAAATACGTGATTTGCATTGCAACCACTTGGGAGGCATCACCTGGGCTAACTTTAACGACCCGTCTTTTGAGCCAAACGCTGAATTATTGCAAAAGACAATGGGGTACCGTTTTGTTTTATCCAATTTCAGTTACCCAACAAGTATCAAGCCGGATGAGCCGTTCAAAATATCATTTGACGTAACCAACACAGGCTCGTCACCCTTCTATTATGACTGGCCGGTAGAAATATCCCTGCTAAATTCCCAAACCAAGGAAGTTGTATGGAGCAAAACACTGAAGACTCCCAAGATATCCCAATGGATGCCGGGAGATAACTGGAACAACTCAACCAAAGTTTATACCCAACCGGCTACTCCGAACCATGTTGAAGAAGAACTGACTTTAGACAAGAAACTGGATACGGGAGATTACATCATCTCTATTGCTGTGCTAGATCCGGCCGGTATGCTTCCTTCACTGAGATTCGCCGTTCAGAACTACTTTGAAGGAGGACGTCACCCAATGGGACATATCGGCGTCAATACCGAGCCTATCTATTTTGAGATACCGGTCAGCAGTTTTAATGACATGAGGCAGGATAAAACCCTGAAATATAAAATCCAATAACCAATAAGCTTAATGAAATCAAGCATCAGAAACATATTACTCCTAATGGCATTCGGAACGTTATCTGCTTGTAGTGAACAAACCGTCACGGTTTCTTACCAGGAGTATCCGAATGCATTCAGGAATCCGATGAAAGGCTTCAGGGAATTCTTCGCTCCCGGTATCGACCGGGTCAGGGAAGAATATCCCTACCCTTACGGTTCACTGACAAAAGAATATATGCAGTGGAATATGATCGAGGATGACGCCAATGACGGGGTAGACAAGATTATCGCATACAGCAATCTTGGAATCGGTCGATTGATCTATCAGTTGCCACTTCCACTTTGCAAGATGTTTATCAAGGAGATTTTTGATGGTAAATCACCAGACGAGTTCGACGAGGAGACATTGACAACAATCAACAAGTTCTTCGAGAACAGCCTGAATGTATCTGAGACATCCCGTCAGCTTTACATTCACCGTAATACTTTGGTTTACCGTTTGGATAAACTTCAGAAGAGTACCGGACTTGACCTCCGGGTATTCGAGGATGCCATTACCTTCAAGATTGCCCTTATGGTTGTGAAATATATGAAGTACATGGAGTCGTTAGAGTATTAAAAGACACGCTCAAAAGGAGATAATAAGATGTTAGAACTGAGTCACGTGAAGATGAGGTATCCGGCGAGTAAGACGTATGCCTTGAACGATGTAAGTTTGAAGATAGAAAAAGGCGAGTTTGTGTTTATCGTAGGTTCTTCCGGATCTGGTAAGACGACGCTGATTAAGCTGTTGTTAAAGGAGTTAGATCCAACCTCTGGAAAAATCAAGGTTGCAGACACAGATTACAGTAAATTAAAGAGAAAAAATATTCCGAAGATCCGTCGTAAGATCGGTGTTGTATTCCAGAACTTCCGGTTGCTCAAGGATCGTACGGTATATGAGAATGTTGCATTTGCGCAGCGTGTCATTGAGACGCCAAGCCGCTACATTCGCCGGCAGGTACCAGCGATGTTGACATTGGTTGGACTTGCGGATAAATATAAGTCATTTCCAAAGCAGTTGTCCGGTGGTGAGCAGCAGAGAGTTGCACTTGCGAGAGCACTGGTAAATAAGCCAGAGATCCTGCTTGCGGATGAGCCGACTGGTAACTTGGACCCGAAAAATTCATGGGAAATTATGCGCCTTCTGGAGGATGTCAACAAGAAGGGAACAACGGTTGTCGTTGTAACGCATAACAAAGAGATCGTCAATATGATGAAGAAACGTGTAATCACGTTGAAGCATGGCGAAATAATCAGCGATGAGCAAAAAGGTGGGTATATCGATGAGGATTAGTTCATTCATGTATAGTATCAGACAGGGTATTAAAAATATTAAACGAAACCTTTTGTTCTCATTGGCATCAATCGGAACAATTGTTTCCTGTCTGTTCTTATTTGGTTTATTTTATTGTGTGATCGTGAATTTCCGTACAGCAATGACGGATCTGGAGAATACAGTTACGATCTCTGTATTCTTTGATGAAGGTGTAACAGATGAGAATATCACGATGATCGGTCAGCAGATTCGACTGCGTGATGAGGTCAATACGCTGGATTTCATTTCCGCAGATGAGGCATGGAAGCAGTATGCAGAAGAGAAGTTTGATGATCCGCAGGCAGCGATTGATGCATTCCAGGGGGACAACCCATTGAAGAACAGTGCATCATATAAGATCACATTGAAGGATCTGTCAAATCAGGCAGAATTTGTACAGTACTTAAAGGGATTGACCGGTGTACGTAAGGTACTTAGCTCCGAGGTAACTGCAGACGGTGTGGCAGCACTGAACAGCGTTGTCAGCTATGCATCCATCGGAATTATTGTGATCCTGTTGCTCGTATCGATCTTCCTGATCAGTAATACGATTACAATCGGTATTACTGTGCGTAAGGAAGAAATTGGTATTATGAAGCTGATTGGTGCGACAAACTTCTTCGTACGTGCGCCATTCATTGTAGAGGGTGTTGTGATCGGACTTGTGGGATCATTGATTCCATTGATCTTGATCTACTATATGTATGATACAGTGGTTCAGTACATCATTGGCCGGTTCTCCGTTGTACAGAGCTTATTTGCATTTGTACCGGCAAAGGAGATATTTGCAGTTCTGATTCCATTATCTGCGGGTATTGGTATCGGACTTGGTTTGATTGGTAGTTTATTGACAACACGGAAACATTTGAAAGTTTAGGAGGGAAGCATATGAAGTGTAAAAAGCTTGTGAGAGCAATCATTGCATTTGCTGTGGCTGGAAGCATGAGTATGACGGTAAATGCGACGAGTATTTCGGACCTGAAAGATCAGAAGGATCAGAAGGAAAGTAAGAAGGAAGAAGCAGAAGCCGTTCTTGCCCAGTTGGAGAAAGAACAGAATTCAATTCTGGATGCGATTGCAGAACTGGATGCGCAGGTAACGGAATATACAAATGAAATTACGGATCTGGAGGCACAGCAGACCCAGCTCGAAGCCGATATTGAGACGAAGCAGACTGAGCTTACGGCTGCACAGGAGAAAGAGCAGGAACAGTATGAGGCGATGAAAGAGCGAATCAAATACTCATACGAAAATGGTAATCCATCGTATCTGGATGTACTTTTCTCAACCTCCGATATCTCGGATATCGTAAATCAGGCAGAATATGCAGATCAGATTTATTCTTACGATAAGAATATGTTTGATGATCTGGTAGAGACACGACAGACGATCGCAGATACAAAGGCCGGTCTGGAAAAAGATCTGAAGGATGTTGAGGATATCAAACTGGAAGTGGAAGACAACAAGGCTGCTGTCGAGGTTATGATCGAGGGTAAGCAGGTACAGGTAGCAAACTACGAATCATCCATCGGTGATTACGAGGCAACGATTGCAGAGCTGGAGCAGGATATCGAGGCAACCAATCAGGCAATCGCAGCCGCAGAGGAAGCATATAGACAGCAGCAGGCAGCCGCAGCGGCCGCGGCAGCAGCTGCAGGAGGCACAACAACGGCACCGACAGATGTAAATATCACATATACAGGTGGAAGCCTGCAGTGGCCAGTATCAACTGGAGGAACGGTTACTTCCAGATTTGGACCGAGAGAGAGTCCTGGAGGTATTGGTTCGAGATATCATCAGGGATTGGATATTGGATGTCCGACAGGAACACCGATTGTAGCATGCGAGGCTGGAACGGTAATTGCGGCGTCTTACTCAAGCTCGATGGGTAATTATGTAACGGTTGCACACAGTTCGTCTATGTCAACTACATATATGCATAATTCAAGCTTGTGTGTCAGCGTGGGACAGACGGTATCGCGTGGACAGGTCATTGCGCTTGCTGGAAGTACCGGAAATTCGACAGGTCCACATTGTCATCTTGGATTAAGAATCAATGGAAGCTATGTTGATCCATGGCCGTATTTACAATAAGATGAAAGCGCAAGGTTAAAGGAGAGTAAAAGTAGACGTGAAAAAGAACATGAAAAAACTATGGGCTTTGGCGTTGGCAACCGCGTTATCTGTTGCATGTATCGGTTGTGGAAATCAGACAGAGTCAAAGAAGAATACACGGGAATCCATTGATGTACAGACGGATTCGGATGCAACACAGGCAGATACGTCAGAACCAGTAGTTGCATCGGATCTGTGGCAGGACAGTTCAGTTGCAAAGAAGGTCGATGAGATCAATTCCCTGATTGACAAGTATTATTATTTCGATGTTGACCGGGATAAGCAGGAAGAAGCGTTGTATGACGGAATCATGGATGGTCTGGATGATCCGTACTCTGTCTATTATACAAAGGAAGAGTATGCAGAACTGCAGGAAGATACTTCGGGTGAATATGTAGGTATCGGTGCAGTTGTGACGATGAATTCCGATATGCGTGTCGAAATCGTACGTCCGATCAAGAACAGCCCGGCTGAGCAGGCTGGACTGAAGGCAGGCGATATTTTAGTTCAGGTAGATGACACGGAGATTACCGATCAGGAGCTTTCTGTGGTAGTAGATATGATCCGTGGCGAAGAAGGAACGAAGGCACATCTGAAGATTTACCGTCAGGGCGAATCCGATTATCTGGAGTTTGATGTAGAGCGTCGTACGGTGGAGAATTACACGGTAGAAAGCGAGATGCTGGATGATCAGGTTGGTTATATCGCAGTTACACAGTTCAACGACAATACAGCACAGGAATTTGAAGATGCTATCGATGAGGTGCAGGCAAATGGTGCCAAGGCAGCAATTATTGATCTGCGTGATAATCCGGGTGGACTTCTGACAGCCGTTGTTGATATGTGCGATTATATCATGGACGATGGTGTTATCGTATCTACGAAGGATCGTGATGGAAATGTGCTTGGTGAGTACAAAGATACGGGAAAGCACAGCGTAGATATTCCATTGGTTGTACTTGTAAATGGCAACAGTGCCAGTGCATCTGAGATTTTCTCCGGAGCAATGCAGGATTCCGGTAAGGCGAAGCTGGTTGGTACAACAACATTCGGTAAGGGTATTGTTCAGTCGGTTATTCCACTTTCCGATGGAACAGCTGTGAAGCTTACGGTTGCAAAGTATTTTACACCAAATGGAAATGACATTCATAAGAAGGGCATTACACCAGATTATGAGGTAGAACTTCCAGATGGACAGACATCCGCCGTCAATATTGATCGTGCAGATGATACGCAGTTACAAAAAGCGCAGGAAGTTATTGCAGAGATGCTAAATAATTAGTATAATAAGCAGGGGTTTTATCGAAAGATAGGACTCTTGCTTATTTTCTTATAGAATATAACAATAAATTAAGAGAAGAAGGGAGACGCACATGAATAAGGAAATGATTATCGTGCTTGATTTTGGTGGTCAGTACAACCAGTTGATTGCACGTCGTGTCCGTGAATGTAATGTGTATGCAGAGGTACATCCGTACACCTTGTCGCTCGACAAGATCAAGGAAATGAATCCAAAGGGAATCATTTTCACGGGTGGTCCAAATAGTGTGTATGGCGAGGAGTCACCACGCTATCAGAAGGAAATATTTGATTTGGGAATTCCGATTCTCGGAATCTGCTATGGCTCGCAGTTGATGGCATATATGCTTGGAGGTACCGTGGAAACTGCGCCAGTCAGTGAGTATGGCAGAACCGAAGTGGATGTAGATAACAGCAGTGCTATCTTCCAGGGCGTAAAGCCACAGACAATCTGCTGGATGAGTCACACAGATTATATTTCAAAGGCACCAGAGGGATTTAAGGTTGTTGCAAAGACACCAGTTTGCCCAGTTGCAGCGATGGAGTGCCCGGAGCGCAAGCTGTATGCGACACAGTTCCATCCAGAGGTTATGCATACCGAAGAAGGACAGAAGATGCTGTCAAACTTCGTTTATAACGTATGTGGATGCTCCGGCGACTGGAAGATGGATTCATTTGTTGAGACAACAATCCGTGAGATCCGTGAGAAGGTTGGAGACGGAAAGGTATTATGTGCCCTGTCCGGTGGTGTCGATTCCTCCGTAGCAGCCGTTCTTCTCTCAAAAGCAGTAGGAAAGCAGCTTACCTGTGTATTCGTTGACCACGGCTTACTTCGTAAGAACGAGGGCGATGAGGTCGAGGCAGTATTTGGCCCGGATGGCCCATACGAGCTGAACTTTATCCGTGTCAATGCACAGGAGCGTTATTATAAGAAATTAGCCGGTGTTACCGAGCCAGAAGCAAAACGTAAGATTATCGGCGAAGAATTTATCCGTGTCTTCGAGGAAGAGGCAAAGAAGATCGGCGCGGTTGACTTCTTAGTACAGGGAACGATTTACCCAGACGTAATTGAGTCTGGACTTGGAAAGTCCGCAGTCATCAAGAGTCACCACAATGTAGGTGGACTTCCAGATCATGTTGATTTCAAGGAAATCATCGAACCACTCCGCCTGCTCTTCAAGGATGAAGTAAGAAAAGCCGGATTAGAGCTTGGCATCCCGGAATATCTGGTATACCGTCAGCCATTCCCAGGACCAGGACTTGGTATCCGTATCATCGGTGAAGTAACTGCCGACAAGGTACGTATCGTGCAGGATGCAGATTACATCTACCGCGAGGAGATCGCCAAGGCAGGACTTGCCAAGAACCTTGGACAGTATTTCGCAGCATTGACCAACATGCGTAGTGTCGGCGTTATGGGTGACGAGCGTACCTACGATTACGCAATCGCACTCCGTGCAGTCAACACCAGCGACTTCATGACTGCTGATTGCTCCGAGATTTCATTCGAGGTACTGCAGAAGGTTATGACAAGAATTATAAATGAGGTGAAGGGCGTAAACCGTGTAATGTATGATCTGACGAGTAAACCGCCTGGAACGATTGAGTTTGAGTGATAACGAGCCAAACACATAAAATCAAATACAGCATCTGCGAAGCAGATGTCATACAACAAAGAGAGGATACACATGCTTGCATGTGAGTATCCTCTCTTTTGTTGTATAGAGACATTCGGCTGATAGGCCGAATGCTGTATTTGAATTTATGTATTTGGCGACAACATACAGCGAGATGAAGCGAAGCGGAATCGAGCTGAGGGGGGAGGAGAATAGGTGTAGAGCAGGCGGTAAGATGAGGGGCATGGCTGCTTTCAGGATCTGATGATATTTGTTGCTATATCAGGCCGAATGCTTAAATTTGGTTTGGAATATATCAAATTCGATGATATAATAAAAAAGATAAAAAACATCGTGGAAAATAGGATAAACGTATCGTAAGTATATGATTGCTACGAAAGAAGAGAGGAAAAGTTACATGGCGAAGAAAAAAGTTGAAAAAACATTGAATATAGATAGTATCTTATTTAACTGCAGAGATTACTTACGTGTGGCGCGTAATTCGGGATCTTTTTTTGAAAAAAGAGATATGATGTTGACTCTTGTATTTCTTAGATTTATTGGAGAAAAGTATGAAGATGGAGTCGAAAAATTAAAGCAGACACTTAAAGAACAGGGACTAGATCCAGAAGATGAAAATATTAGAGCAGCATTCTTTGATGATGCTACATTTGCAGACGGCACATACAATTTGCCTCCAGAAGCCAGATGGTCAACGATTATCAATACTCCTGCCCCAAAGTTAAATGTTGCGCTTGATACAGCATTACAAAGACTGGAGGAAGAAGATCCCCAATTAAAAGGCTGTTTTGTAAAAGGTACATTTACAGCACGTAATCTGGCGGCGAATGATATAAAGAAAATCGTTGATGAGGTGAATAAAATCAGCCATAAGGCATTTGGAGAGGAAAAGGATCTTATTGGTCGTGTATATGAATATTTCCTTAAAGAGTTTGCGGTAAATGCTACAAAAGAGGAGGGAGAGTTCTATACACCTCATGATGTAGTCCAGCTTATCGCAACGATGATTGAGCCATACGATGGAACTTTATATGATCCTTGCTGTGGTTCGGGTGGAATGTTTATTCAGAGTGCCGAATTGGTAAAATCAAAGCAGGGAAATCTAAATGGCATCAATGTGTATGGACAGGAAAAAGAACCGGCTACATATCGCCTCGCAAAAATGAACTTAGCGTTGCGTGGAATTAGTCATAATCTTGGAGGCGAAGCAGATTCATCATTTACCCATGACTTGCACAAGGGATTGTATTTTAATTATATTATGGCAAACCCACCTTTCAATCTTAAAGGTTGGTATAATGATAATTTAAAAAATGACCCTCGTTGGAATAATTATCAGACACCACCAGAAAGTAATGCAAATTATGCCTGGATTCTTCATATGCTTTCGCATTTAAAACCCGCAGATGGGGTAGCTGGATTCCTTCTTGCAAATGGAGCTTTAAATGATAATGATACAATGCAAATACGTAAGAAACTGATTCAGAATGACAAAGTGGAGGCAATTATAGTTCTTCCAAGAGAATTGTTTATCACTACAGATATCAGCGTAACGCTCTGGATATTAAATCAGAATAAAAAAGGCGGATATTATCATGATCGAATGCTTCGGAATCGAGAATATGAAATTTTATTTATGGACTTACGCCAGTGGACAGAGAATCCGGTAAAGGGTGAGAGTAAAAAGAAGATTCGTTTGAATACAAAGCAGATTGGAAAAGCCGCGTCAATTTACCATGCATGGCAATGCGAAGGAACCGATGGAGCGAATTTTGAAACGCCGGAACTTTATCGAAGTGTAGGCATTGATGAAATAGAAAGCAAAGGTTGGGCACTTACGCCAAGTAAATATATTGAATTTATTGACCATGATTTAAATATTGATTATGAAAAAGAAATGGCGCGTATTCAATCTGAGATGAAAGATATATTAAAGCAGGAAAAGAAATCCCAGCAGATGCTGGAAGAAGCATTTAGGGGGATTGGTTATGGGATTGACTAAATATAAAATTGGTGAATTAATAGAAATAGTTGATGAAAGAAATAATCTTGGTATAAGAGATTTTTATGGAATCAATATTAATAAAGAGTTTATGCCTACCATTGCAAATACTGAAGGCTTAGATGAAACTAAGTATAAAGTGGTTAGAAAGAATCGTTTTGTTTATAGCGGAATGCAAACAGGTCGAGATGAATGCATTAGAGTAAGTATGTACAACAAAGATGTTCCGATATTGTTATCTCCTGCATATACAACGTTTGAAGTTGTTGCGACAGATATTGTTAATCCATTGTATTTCTTTATGAAATTTCTTTCTAAGGAAAAGGATAGATATGGTGCTTTTTGTAGTGATGGAAGTATTCGCTCAAATCTTGATTGGGATGTGTTTTGTGATATTGAGCTTGAATTGCCGTCACTATCAATTCAACAAAAATATGTAGATGTCTATAATGCTATGCTTGAAAATCAGAAAAGCTATGAACGAGGACTGGATGATTTAAAACTTGTTTGTGATGCGTATATTGAAGATCTGAAAAGGAAAATGCCATGTGAAGTGATTGCACCTTATATAGAGGAGGTTAATCAAAAAAATATTGGAAATCTCAAATTGGACTCGGTACGAGGTATAGCAACAAGTAAAGAATTCATCAACACTAAAGCTAATATGGATGGGGTTTCGCTGGAGAGTTACAAGGTAGTAGAGCCTGAAATGATTGCTTTTATTTCTGACACGTCACGAAGAGCAGATAAAATGTCGTTAGCTTTGAATCAGTCAGAGGGGAACTATTTAGTATCGTCAATATCAACTGTAATACAAACTGATAGTACTAAATTACTTTCTAAATATTTGTATTTATTCTTTTGCAGAACGGAATTTGATCGTTATGCCCGTTTTCATTCATGGGGGAGTGCGAGAGAAACATTTAACCTTGACGATATGAAGGAGGTACGAATTCCGCTTCCATCTATTGATATTCAAAAAGCTATAGTAGGTATTTATGAAGCATGCACAATGCGAAAAGAGATTAATGAAAAACTCAAAGCACAAATAAAAGATATTTGTCCTATTCTTATTAAAGGATCTATAGAAGAGGCGAGAAAAGCAAAGGATGCATAAAAATTATGGCTAGATTAAAAGAATATAATGGTCATTATTGTGAATCGGATTATGAGTATGCCTTCATCAACTTTTTAGAATCGGAAGGTTGGAACTACACATCAGGTAATAAGATTGCTCGTGTTACCAAAAGAGATGTATTGATAGAGAATGATTTCAAGACGTTTATTGCGGAAACGAATCCAGATTTGACGGAAGATGAAGTGACACAGATTTATGATAGTGTACAGCTTGTGGGTGCTGAGAGTGATTTTGCAACATTGCACAAGGTATATAATTGGATGGTGGATGGAATCCAATTTACACCTCAAGATGGCATTGCAAGAATGATACCACTCATTAAATTTGAAAAGGATTCTGATAAGAATATCTTTCGAGTAGTGAATCAATTTACAGTAGAATACACCAATAATGGTCAAAAAGAAAACCGCAGACCGGATGTGATTCTCTTTGTAAATGGTATGCCATTATGTGTCATGGAATTGAAGAATCCTGCTGACGCAAATGCGACCATTTATGATGCTTGGGAGCAGATTAATATTCGTTATTGGAGAGATATACCACATTTGTTACATTACTGTCCGCTAGCATGTATCTCTGATGGCGTTAAGACCAGACTAGGAACAGTTCGTACGCCATATGAACATTTTTATGCTTGGAGACGCGTGAATGATGGAGATGCTGTATCAACGCTTCCTTTTGAGGAAACAGAAACCATGATTAAGGGCGTTTATTCTCCTGAACGTTTCTTAGAAATCTTTAGGGACTACATTTATTTTCAAGATAGTATCTATGATAGTGATGAAGTAGAAATTGTATGCCGTTACCCACAGTTTTTTGCTACGAGACTTCTGAAGCAAAGTATTGTGGATTCTGTTGTTACAAGGAGCGGTAAAGGAGGTACATATTTTGGTGCCACAGGATGTGGTAAGACTTATACGATGGCTTTTCTGGCGCGTCAGTTGGCATTGAGATGTACAGATATTCCACAGATTGGTTCTCCAACGATTATATTGATTGTCGACAGAGATGAGTTACAAAAACAGGGAGCTAAGCTTTTTACAAAGAGTACAGAATTCCTTAATCTTGGAGAGGTTTCTGTTGTTAAGAATCGAGCACAGTTAAGACAGGAATTAGGCACTAGACAAAGTGGTGGATTTTACATATGCACTATTCAGAAATTCTGTGACAGGGAAGAGGATAAAATAGGCCTTATCAATGACAGACAGAATATTATATGTTTTTCTGATGAAGCTCACAGAACGCAGCTTGAACATTCTAAGAAAATTCAATTTAGTAAAGATGCAGAAGCAAATATGAGGGCAATGGTTTCAAAACCGTATGCAAAGGTATTAAAAGAAGCGTTTCCGCAGGCTACATTTGTAGGATTTACAGGAACGCCTATTGTAGAAACCTATCAGACTTTTGGCGATGAGATCGATCGATATACGATGGATCAGGCTGTTGCAGATGGTCTGACTGTATCTATCAAATATCATCCCCGTATAGCAAAAGTGTTATTAGATAATACCAAAGTAAAAGAAATTGAGAATTATTATAAAAAATGTGCGGATGATGGTGCAACTTATGAGGATATAGAAGCAAGCAAAAAGGCAATGAGTTCTATGGAAGTAATTCTTGGCGAACCTTCTCGATTAGAGAGACTTGCTATTGATATTCATGATCATTATGTTGCATCCTGTGCTGGTGATCCATATAGAATCCAAAAGGCAATGGTGGTTTGCTCTAATAGAAAAATTGCGTATGCTCTGTTGTCAAAATTCAAGGATAAGTATCCTGAGTGGTTCGAAGAAAAGAAAGTGCCGGATGGCATCGTTGCAACGGAAGAAGAATTAAATGAATTGAGC
>OLQD01001850.1_pt1 | contig 16455 bp, 7 predicted proteins | sample 1672841 | NCBI WGS metagenome assembly OLQD01 (sample SAMEA3136729, study PRJEB25190) | human gut metagenome | biome: human gut; feature: human-associated habitat; material: faeces | place: Austria | collected 2013 | reverse complement strand
GATAAATTGCGGGCTGCCGCCAGTGTCGTGCTGGCCAAAAAGCCGAAGGTGGAAAGTACGGCAATCCGGGAAATGCGGGAAGAAGTAAAAAAGATAATAGAAAAAAAGTAATTACGAAAGGATCGTAACTAAAATATGTTTGTATATTTGCGAAACAACTTTGATAAAAACAATAAAATATGAAATACTACAAATTGTTTGCTATACTGATTCTGGCCGGGATGATGGCTTGCTCCGGTGAAAAGAAAGAGAAAGGTTCCGAAGAAAGCGTAGAAACCGTTCTGCCGGATGAGACAAACGAGGTGACGGTGATGAAGTTGAATACTACTGATTTCAACCACGAACTGATCAGTAACGGCAAACTGTCAGCCCGAAACTTTGTCGACCTAAAATTCGAATCGGCAGAACCGATCGCCAAGATATATGTGAAGAACGGCGATCGCGTGACGAAAGGGCAAAAGCTCGCAGAACTCTCAACCTTCCGCCTTGCCAACAAGACAGCGCAAGCCAAAGATGCACTCGAACGCGCCAAACTGGAACTGCAAGACGTACTGATCGGACAGGGCTACAAACTGGAAGATTCTACAAAAGTACCGCCCGCAACCATGCAGTTAGTCAAGGTAAAAAGCGGGTATGACCAGGCACTGATCTCTTGGCAGCTTGCCAAATACGAACAACGAAACGCAGTCCTGACCGCCCCTTTCGACGGTGTCGTCGCTAACCTGTTCGCCAAACAGTTCAATACGGCTTCTACCTCCGATGTTTTCTGTTCCATTATCGATACCCGCACATTGGAAGCCGCTTTCACAGTTTTGGAAAGCGAACTGCCGCTTATCAAAACAGGCGATCGTGTAGAGGTAGCTCCTTTTGCCTTGTCCGATGTCACGGCTGACGGCCGTATATCCGAAATAAACCCGCTGGTAGACAAAGACGGGATGGTACAGGTGAAAGCTGCCGTAAACGATAAAGGTAAGTTGTTCGAAGGGATGAATGTACGAGTAAGTATCCATCGTTCGCTGGGTAAACAGTTGGTCGTTCCCAAAAGCGCTGTCGTACTCCGTTCCGGCAAACAGGTTGTATTCACATTAACGGAAGACAAAGCATACTGGAACTATGTACATACAGGTTTGGAAAATGCCGACAGCTATACGATCATTGACGGACTGAAAGAAGGGGATATCGTGATTACAAGCGGTAACATTAACCTGGCTCACGAAGCACCGGTCAAAGTAATTGACAATTGAAAATGGACAATTGACAATTCAGAAATCATAATTTATAAATCATAAATCATAGTTCTAATACATGATAAAGTTTCTACTACAACGCCCTATCGCGGTATTGATGGCTTTTACGGCTTGCTTTATCGTGGGACTGGTTACTTACTTCACCATTCCGGTGTCGTTGCTGCCTGATATTGCAATTCCGGAGATCACCGTACAGGTATCCGGCCAGAACACTTCGGCACGCGAATTGGAAAACACAGTAGTAAAAACCATCCGCCAGCAATTAATGCAGGTTGCCAGTTTACGCGACATCCACAGTGAAACACGCGACGGTGCTGCCATCATACGCCTAAACTTCGATTTCGGAACAAATACGGATCTGGCTTTTATCGAAGTCAACGAAAAGATAGACGCAGCTATGAACTACCTGCCACGTGAAGTAGAACGTCCACGGGTAATCAAAGCCAGTGCCACTGATATTCCCGTATTCTGCTTGAATCTGACATTGAAAAGCGACAGCGCTTACAGTGAAATAAACGAAGGATCGTTCCTCGACCTTTGCCAGTTTGCCGAAACGGTGATCAAACGTCGTATCGAACAGTTGCCCGAAGTGGCAATGGTAGATGTGACCGGAATTCTGAAACGGCAGTTACAGATTGTTCCGGACATGAAGTTGCTGAAAATGTCGGAGATCACACTTGACGATCTGGAGGCCGCACTGACATCTAACAATATAGAACCGGGTAGCATGACCGTACGTGACGGCTATTACGAGTACAATATCAAGTTCTCGACACTGCTGCGCACACCGGAAGATGTCGAGAATATTTATATCAGGAAAAATAACCATATTTTTCAACTGAAAGATTTGGCACGCATCTCCGTCGTGCCGGAGAAAGAGACCGGAGCTTCCCTTTCCAACGGGAAACGGGCGGTAACGCTGGCTGTAATCAAGCAGGCGGATGAAAATATGGATAACATGAAAGAGGCATTGGCAGAAGTGACGGATTACTTTGCTTCCGTCTATCCGGATATCGATTTCAGTGTCAGCCGCAACCAGACGGAATTGCTGGATTATACCATCTCGAACCTGAAACAAAACCTGTCGTTGGGTTTCCTTTTCATCTGTATCGTCGCCATCCTTTTCTTAGGGGATATCAAGAGCCCGGCAGTAATCGGGTTAAGTATGGTGGTGAGCCTGATCATCAGTTTCCTTTTTTTCTACCTCTGCAAGATGTCGCTGAATATCATCTCCATCTCCGGGTTGATCCTGGCTTTGGGTATGATGATCGACAGTTCGATCATCGTAACGGAAAACATTACCCAATACAGGACACGAGGAGACTCGCTGGAAGAGGCTTGCAATAAAGGGACGACCGAAGTAATTACTCCGATGCTGAGTTCCACTTTTACGACAATTGCCGTCTTCGTTCCGCTTGTGTTCATGAGCGGAATAGCAGGAGCGATCTTCTTCGACCAAGCCTTTGCCGTCACCGTCGGTCTGATGGTTTCCTATTTCACGGGAATCATGCTGCTGCCGGTACTCTACAAACTGGTATACAGTATTCCGGACATCAAACATAAGGATTTCAATATGCGAATCAACAATCTGGTAAAAGAGCATACATTGGACCGCTTCTATGATACCGGAGTGGATTTTGTGTTCCGTCACAAAACGGCAAGCCTGATTTTCATTGCCATTACGCTCCCGCTTTGCGCCTTTCTGTTCTACGAAATACCGAAAAGCCGTATGCCGGAGATAGACCAGAACGAACTGATCGCTCATGTGGAATGGAACGAAAACATCCATATCGATGAAAACCAGAGCCGTGTCAGCCAGTTATTCGCCTCTATCGACAATCAGGTACAAGAACACACGGCCTATGTCGGGCAGCAGCAATTCCTGTTGAACCGGGATCGCGAGATGTCGGTTTCTGAAAGCGAGTTATATTTTAAGACGGAGAAACCAACCGGAATCGCTCCTTTGCAAAAATCGGTGGAAAAATGGATCAAAACGCATTACCCGATGGCAGTGATATCCTTCTCGCCTCCCGAAACAGTATTTGAAAAGCTGTTTGTGACAGGTAAAGCCGACATTGTCGCCGAATTGCACACCCGCAATAAATCTGAAGCACCGGAAGCCTCCGTCTTGAATAAAATAGAACAGCAAATCGAGGCGAAAACAGGACATACTCCTGTCGGTATCACCTTCGACAATCAGTTAAATATCACAATAGACAGACAGAAACTTCTGCTTTATAACGTCGACTACAACGAAGTGTACCGGTTGCTGAAAACGGCATTCAAAGAGAATGAAGTAGCAACGCTCCGCTCCTACCAGCAATATCTGCCAATCGCATTGGCCGGGGAAGAACAAACGGTTAACGAGGTCTTACAGAAAACATTGGTAAACACTGTTCCTGACACGGAAGGCAACGTACGATATATCCCGCTGCAATCACTGGTGCGTGTCACTCCGGGAGAGGACTTGAAAACGATCACGGCAGGAAAGAACGGAGAATACATTCCATTCAGTTTCTATGATATAGACAATGCCGAACAGTTGATGGAAAATGTAAAAAAAGAAATCGATACTGACTGGGATATCGATTTTTCAGGAAGTTTCTTTTCCAACCGGCAGATGCTGAACGAGCTGGTCGTGATTTTGTTCATTTCGATCCTGCTGATGTATTTCATCCTGGCAGCCCAGTTTGAAAGTTTCCTGCAGCCGCTCATCGTGCTGCTTGAAATTCCGATCGATGTGGCAGCCTCCTTGCTGGTGCTCTGGATATGCGGCCATACCATGAACCTGATGAGTGCCATCGGTATCGTCGTGACCTGCGGTATCATCATCAACGACTCCATCCTGAAACTGGATGCTATCAACGAACTACGCAAAGAAGGGGTTCCTCTTATGGAAGCCATACATGAAGCCGGACGGCGGCGCCTGCGTCCTATCATCATGACATCATTAACGACAATATTCGGAATGGTTCCGCTGCTTTTCACATTCGATATGGGCAGCGAACTGCAAAAGCCGCTTTCCATCGCCATGATCTCGGCCATGCTGATCGGTACGGCAGTCAGCCTTTTTGTCATACCACTGATATACTGGTTCATTTATCGCAAACATGAGGTTGGTAATTTGAATGTTGAAAATTGAAAATTGGAAGTTATGGACAGGAAATTCATTTATAGATATGTCATCACGTTGTTGATGCTTGCATGCGTATTCGGAGGAAAAGCGCAGCTCACACTGACGCTGGAACGAACTATCACACTGGCGGCCGACAGTTCGCTGGACGCTTTCCGATACAAAAATATGTATCTGGCCGGCTACTGGGAATACCGAACTTACAAGGCCGGCCGTCTGCCAAGCCTTACCCTAAATCTGACGCCGGCACAATACCGCCGTTATTTTACCCAACGATATGACTCGGAGGCTGATATCGACGTATATAGAAAACAACAATCGTTTTATGCGGGCGGGCAATTGGAGATCGAACAGAATTTCGACCTCTTAGGCGGTACATTCTATTTGGATACAGACTTGGATTATATGCGCTATTTCGGCGACCAAACTTATAACCAGTTCTCATCGGTTCCGATCCGCCTCGGCTACCAGCAAGACTTATTGGGGTATAACGCTTTTAAATGGGAACGGAAAATCGAACCGTTGAAATACGAGAAGGTCAAGAAAGAACTATTATATAATGTAGAGCAAATGAGCGAGCAAGCAACGACCTATTTCTTCGCTCTGGCAATGGCACAGGTGGAATATGATCTGGCCAAGGAAAATGTCGCCACGACCGACACACTGTACCGGACAGGGCAGGAACGGCATAAGATAGCTTCTATCAGCCAAGCGGATTTGCTGACACTGAAATTGGCTGCCGTAAACGCACGCAACACGTTGAAAAATGCGGAAATCGCCCTGAAACGTGCCATGTTCAGCCTCGCCTCTTACTTGAACTTCGACAAGAATACAGAAATACGCCTGCGCCTCCCAAGCCGCCCGCGCAATATGGAAATCTCGGTCGACAAAGCACTCGAATTGGCACGTGCAAACAACCCGACCTTTCTGGAGTTGCGCCAGCAAATATTAGAAGCCCAGCAGCAGGTAGACAAAACCAAGAAAGAAGCGATGTTCAACGCCCAGATCAATGCCAGCGTCGGATTCAACCAAGTGTCCAAGAACATACAGGACGCCTACAAAAATCTGCAACAGCAGGAAATCGTCTCTTTGTCTGTTTCGATCCCGTTGGTAGACTGGGGCGTACGAAAAGGGAAACATAATATTGCCAAGAACAACCTGCTTGTCACCGAAACATCCGCCAAACAAAAAGAATTGACAGTAGAAGAAGACGTGATTATGACAGTCGGCGACTTCAATATCCAGCAAGCCCTGATTGGGAGTGCCGAAGAAGCGGTAGACCTGGCAGAAACAGCCTACAGCGAAACCAAGCAACGCTTCATGATCGGAAAAGCGGATATCAACAGTCTTACTCTGTCGCTGAACCGCCAACAGGAAGCGCAGCGGAACTATATTTCGGCTTTACAGAACTACTGGCTGAGCTATTATAAGATCCGAAAACTGACGTTGCACGATTTCGAAACGGGAGTTTCCCTTTCGAACGAGTTCGAATATAAATACGGATTGTAACAAAAAATGAATAATGAGTGCATCTCCTAAAATATCCTCTTTCACCATCATCGTCACCTTCCTTTGCGTGGCGCTGGCGGGGATTGCCTTTATACCGCTGCTGCCGATCAAGCTGTCGCCGTCACGCACGCTGCCACAGTTGACTATCAGCTATAACATGCCGGGCAATTCGGCACGCGTGATAGAGATGGAAGTGACCTCGCGGCTCGAAGCGATGTTGGCACGCATCAAGGGGATCAAGGAGATCAATTCCACTTCCGGCAACGGATGGGGATATGTCACGCTCGAGCTGGACAAGCATACCAATATCGATGCCGCCCGTTTCGAAGCGTCTACCATCATCCGACAGACATGGCCCAGCCTACCGGACGGACTGAGCTATCCGGTCCTGGAAATGAGCCGGCCGGACGACAAGGAAGTACGGCCTTTCATGAGCTACACACTGAATGCGGCAGCCACACCCATATTTATACAACGCTTTGCCGAAGACCAAATAAAACCTCGCCTAAGCGGGATTCCCGGCATCTACCGCATCGACGTCAGCGGTGCCACCCCGATGGAATGGCGACTGGAATATGATAGCCGTCAGCTGGCAACGTTAGGTATCAGCATCCCGGATATACAGAAAGCGATCAGCCAGTATTATCAAAAGGAATTCTTAGGAACTGGAAACGTAGAAACCCAGTTGGCGACTTCGTGCAAAGGAGGACAAAGCAGCCAGTGGATACGTCTCGCTTTGGTTCCTGAAAACGAAACAGATGGATTCAACCCATCGCTTATAACCGTCCTGAACAAAGACGGCAAGCTGATCCGCCTGGACCAACTGCTAAAAGTCACCCGTCAGGAAGAGGCTCCACAGAGTTATTACCGTATCAACGGCTTGAATTCCATCTATCTGCCCATCCGCGCCGAGGAGACGGCGAACCAGCTGGAACTTGCCAAACGGGTAAGAGCCGAAATGGAACATATCCGTACCTTGCTTCCACCCGGTTATGAAATACATACCAGCTATGACGCGACCGAATTCATTCAGGACGAACTGAACAAGATTTATGTCCGTACGGGGCTCACCGTCCTGATCCTACTGATGTTTGTCTTGCTGATCACACGCGAGATAAAATATCTGTTACTGATCATCATCAGCCTTTCGATCAACCTCAGTATTGCTGTCATCCTTTATTATCTGTCAGGACTGGAAATGCAGCTTTATTCGTTGGCAGGCGTCACAATCTCACTCAGCCTGGTGATCGACAACACGATCGTCATGACGGAACATATCCGGAACCGACATAACCGAAAGGCAATCCTATCCATATTGGCAGCCACTTTGACAACGATAGGTGCACTGGTCATTATCTTTTTCTTAGATGAAAAGATACGCCTCAATCTGCAGGATTTTGCGGCTGTCGTCATCATCAATTTAGGAGTCTCCCTATTGATCGCGCTTTTCCTGGTTCCCGCCCTAATCGATAAGATGAACCTGGAATGGAAAAAAAGCGGAAAAAAGAACATATCCGGAGAAGAGACCGAGTATACATGGAAAAGCCGGATCAGAAAAAGAACGAACCGCATTCTCAAACGTTTCCCTGTCTACTACAACCGGTACTATCAATGTCAGATCGATTTCCTTTGCGGATGGAAGAAATTGGCATGTTTCATTTTACTGTTAGCATTCGGCATCCCGGTTTTCCTGTTACCGGAAAAAATCGAATACGACACGAAAGACAAAAAGAAGATCTACACGGCAACAGACACCCTGCTAATCGATACATATAATAAATTCGCCTCCAACGAGACGTACAAGGAGAAGATCAAACCCATCGTCGATAAGGCGTTGGGCGGGACCCTACGTCTGTTCGTACAAAAAGTTTATGAAGGAAGTTACTTCACCCGCAACGAAGAAACGGTCCTGTCTGTCAGCGCATCGCTCCCGAACGGGACGACCTTGCCACAAATGAATACCTTGATGAGCCGGATGGAAGCCTATCTCAGCACCTTCAAAGAAATACGACAGTTCCAAACAAACGTCTACAGCGCACGCCAGGCCGGTATCCGCATCTATTTTACGAAAGAGAGTGAACGGAGCGGTTTCCCGTACACATTGAAAAGCAAAATCATCAGCAAAGCTCTTGAATTGGGGGGGGGGAGCTGGCAAGTCTACGGTTTGCAGGACCAGGGATTCAGTAACGATGTACGTGAAGGAGCCGGTTCTTTCCGTATCGTGATGTATGGTTACAACTACGACGAGCTGTACGAATGGGCCGAACAGCTGAAAGCCAAGTTGCTCACCCACCGCCGCATCAAGGAAGTGCTGATCAATTCAGAGTTCTCGTGGTGGAAAGACGATTACCAGGAGTTCTACTTCAACCTCAACAAAGCCCGGCTGACCCAGGAGGACATACAGCCGATCGACCTGTTCGCCTCCATCAATCCCGTTTTCGGAAAGGACATTTATACCGGGACGATCGTCGTCAACGAAGAGACAGAGAAACTGAAACTCTCCTCCCGCCAGTCACAGGAATACGATGTGTGGAGCATGCAGTATGTTCCACAAACTATTGACGGCAAGCCCTACAAGTTAGCAGAACTTGCAAGTGTCGAAAAAGGACAGATGCCGCAGAAGGTTTGCAAAGTAAACCAACAATACCGCCTCTGTCTGCAATACGAATATATCGGGGCTTCCAATCAGGGAAATAAGATACAGGAACGCGACCTGAAGGAAATCAATGCCATACTGCCGATGGGTTATACCGCCAAGTCGGAAAGCGCTTACTGGTATTGGGACAAAAAGGACAATAAACAATATCTTCTGTTATTGCTGATCATCGTCATTATCTTCTTTACCACCAGTATCCTGTTCAATTCGCTGAAACAGCCGTTGGCCGTTATCTTTGTAATACCGATCTCTTACATTGGCGTATTCCTCACGTTCTATTGGTTCAAATTGAATTTCGACCAAGGAGGATTTGCCTCCTTCGTCCTGTTGTGCGGCATAACCGTTAACGCAAGCATCTACATTTTGAATGAATACAACCAAATCCGGCAACGCAAACCGTTGATGTCGCCCTACAAGGCATATCTGAAAGCCTGGAATGCTAAGATCACGCCCATTTTCCTCACAGTCGTTTCGACCATCTTAGGCTTCATCCCATTCATGTTAGGTCCGGATAAGGAAGCGTTTTGGTTCCCGCTGGCCGCCGGCACCATCGGCGGGCTTGCCATGTCTATATTAGGAATCTTCCTCTATTTACCTCTTTTCACATTAAAAAAACAACCCTAACCTTAACTTTCCCCTTTCAAATAAGGATTACCGTTTATCATCAAAATATTTTGTATGCCAGCCGTTTGCATATTGTCAACAAAATGTCAACTCTAACATTCACCCTCCAATAAAGCATAATATACTTTTGCGACCTCTTTAGACCTGTTCAAATCTTTCCTCCCAAAAGGAAAACACACTGGCTTCTCTTTCTGTTTAAATAGGGTATACTTGCATCGGTCCATTTCTTTGCCATCCATTTGGCAATGCCTGACAGATAAGTTGTGAGAAGGTCTCTGCCTCTCAACCCACAGAAAGCAGAGTTTTTTCACATTTTAATAAATATAATTATGAATAATTTTTTTAGTTATCTAAGATTACTTTTACTCGCAACGAGTGGAATGTTACTATTGTGTATAATCTTCGCCATGAATCCGGAATTAGCAGACGGCACGCTGTCCGGAAAAATTTGCTGGTTTCATTTCACATCTCTATTGTTAGCCGGTGGGGTTCTACTTATGGAATTCACAACAAAGAAAAGCCGTTTTATCTTTTCATTACCGGATGCCTTATTATTACTTCTGTTCGGTATCGTATTGGTTTCTTACGACAAAGACGAGAATCTTCAGCCGGAACGTTTCCTTTTCATCGCTCAGCTGGTTGCTCTCTGGTTTATGCTCAGAGGTGCTTTACAGGCGCATCAGGAATTACGACCGTTTTTCATTACGATCATCATATTTACCGGAATCGTTCCGGCCATCTGGGGGATCAGCCATACCATCAATCCTGCTCCCATCACCCATCCTGTCTTCAGGCTGCTTGAAACATCGCTGAAACCAGAGCCTTTCTATGGCTATATCGCAGTCATTTTTCCAGTCTGTCTGAACACATTACTCCGTTTTAAGAATTGCGACAAGATCGCTTTGTGGAAATCCCGTACTTTCCTGTTCTATTTCTCCATTCTCGGATCTACTTTGATTATCACCACCTTAATATTCAAAACAGACCAACCCGTATGGCTTGCAGCCCTCCTTTCCGGAATCTGGGTTTGCTGGATGAGGCTGATCGGATGGAAACAGACGAAAGAAGCCATACAGAACCACATCCAGCTGTTTGCCATCTCTTCGATTATCCTGTTTGTTGCGATCACGGCAGTCATTTTGGTCGGGAATATCCAAAAAGCCCAGGCCGGAGATCGCCGGCTTTTGATCTGGAATATCACGACCCAGGCTATCATGGAACATCCGGTAACCGGCATAGGTATAGGCGGCTTTCCAGCTACATACGCAAAGGAACAATCTGCCTATTTCGAAACCGATACCGCTTCTTCCAAAGAAAAACAAACCGCAACCTGTCCCCAGTATGCATACAACGAATATCTGCAAATAGGACTTGAGTTAGGTATTACGGGGTTGCTGTTCTTTATCTTCTGGCTCGCATTTTCCCTTTATTATGGGATCAGACACAGACAGATTGGGGCATCCGGCGGAATTCTGGCACTCGGAATCTTCGCCCTTTATTCCTATCCGCTCCAACTCCCGACCTACTGGGTTCTGCTCTTATTCCTGACCGCCATATGTGTGACCAATCCGAAGCATAACAAGCAGCGAGCACAGAGGAGTATCCCGTATATCAGTGCCATCGCCGCCATTCTTACCTACATTCTTTTCTACGGACAGAAAGATACCTACTATACCTATAGGGAATGGAAGACGCTTCAGGAATTATATCATAATCAGGAGTACGAACAAGCAGCCAGCCGGTATGCCGGTCTGTTTGTCCAGTTATACCACCGAACAGATTTTCTATATGAGGGAGCAGAATGTTTCTATAAGACCGGACAGCACGATATTGCCATCAAATGGTTGGACAGGGCATTAAAACTAAGTGCAGCCCCCGAACTATACTATGCAATTGCAAAAAACGAAAAGGCGATCAAGCAATACCAGAAAGCGGAAAGTTACCTGCTGGAAATCAGCCGGATTTTACCGGAACAGGGATATACCTACTTCCTACTCGCCAAATTGTATACAAACCCCTCTTTTTTACATCCGGACAAATTCCATAAAGCAGCCAAGAGGTTTCTCGCCTTCCAGCCCAGTACACAAAACAACATAACGAAGGAAATGAAAGAGGAAATACTGCAAATCATCAGGAACTGGAATTTCGGCAAATAACAAATAGAAATTGAAGCATACCGATATGCCCATTCAACGGTATTGTCGTACCCCGGCATATCGGTACATTCATGTATTATTCCACAACCGGAACCAGCCGCACTTTCAATGTTTCCTTCCGACCGGCTTTCACATCAACATCAAAAACAATCCGGACAGAACCGGGATTCGGAGCATCGTAGCTATGCGACGGAACATTATCGACCACAGAGAAGGCGGCAGCCGAAGGACTGTCGATAATCACATGTAATTTCTTACCTTCTTTCGTCAATTCTATCGTGTGGGAATCGAGCAGCTTAGGAGTGGCGGAGGTGACCATCGTCCACCGGACAGAAGCTGGTTGGCCGGCAGCCTGCACCTGATCCGTTACCTGCAAATACTGTTCCTTCACAAGCACAACCTCGCGTGTCGCTTTCTTCAGATTACTACCGAACAAAGAAGTCATATCCAAGCTGGCTCCCAACCGTGCATCTTTCGTATAAGTAGCGAGAATCGGAACCGCTCCTTTTACCTGATGCTTTTCTCCGTTTACCGTCAACGTATTATGCACAAAGTTATTATAGCGGAAGACATCCCAACGTTGCCCGTCCTGATCACCGTTCCACAGTCGTACGCCTTCCTTTTCCAGAGAATAATACTCCTGCATACCCAAATCCTGTGCCCAACGTACTCCCTGAGCTTCGAACACAAATGATCCGGCATCCATATGAGCATGGTTGGCCGAAGCCGTTCCTCCTTTTATCCCGACATAAAAACCTTCTCCCTTATCCCATCCGGTACGGATCAGAGCTACAGGCACTTTTCCATGTCCGGTCCAGATTTTCGAGACAGGAGGCGTCACTTCCTTCATATCGAAGCGGGAACCATAGATCAAGATAATCGGCAGGAAACGCTCTTCTTCCGCAGTAAAATGCGTATCCTCGCGTGTCAGGAATATTTTTTCGTTCCAGAGCAAGGAAGGATCGCCTAATTTGGATGCATACCAGAACATGGCCGGAAAAGATTGAGTCGTTTCGCGTGCATCACTGAAATTGAAGGCAAGACCGGTCGTTCCCGCCATATACTGCATGAACCGGGCCGAAGACATAAAGCCCTCCACCGCACTCAGTCCTCCATCCGAACCGAGAGCCGATTCCAAAGCGGCGATTAGCATCACATTGAAACTCGTCCCATATCCCCAATAATTATACCCTTCCGGATAGTTGCCGTCAGGCGCGTACACTTTCATCGACAGAGGAACAGACGACATAGCCCGTTCAATAACAGCAGCCGCTTCTTTGCTGTCCGAATCCAAAAGGGCAAGGGCTCCATATACCAGCCCGGTATTGCAAACCTGGTTCCAGTTGTTTTCTGCTTTCAGGAACCAGTTATATTGTTTGTCGTTCGACGGAGCAAAACCTTTCTGAAGAATCGATTCACGTACCACTCTCCTTGTTTCCGGAGACAGCTTATCGAACAGCCAGTCATAACCGATCGCAACCGCCATCGTCATCTCGCCGACATCCAAGAAATGAGACGGGTTCCAGTCGCCGAAAGAGCAGACGGACACCATCTCCTGCTCGGCACGCAAGCGGTATTTATCTTCGCCGGTCATCCGGTATACAAACGAAAGGTCAAAAATACGTTTCAAAGCCTCACGGGAAACGGCCAACAGACGACGTCCCTCTTTCTTATATGTTAACGTCGGACAGACCAACAGCCGGTCGGCTTCTCCGACAATCTGCTTATAGACGCGCTGCATTTCGGGGTTATCTTTCAGGCTTTCTCGTATCTGCTGCTCCTCACCCTGCTTCATCAATAAGCGGGGATGGCCACTCACTCGGTTATAATCAAAAGTCTGGGCAACAAGACGGGTGCCGGCACATAAAAGGAGACAAATAAAAATGAGATAAAGTGTCTTATTCATAATATCAGAATTATTTGAATGATTGATGGGGATAAAGATAGGAAAATAAAATTATCTTCCGGACATTTCGGTCAACTTGAAAAGTATTTTTCAGAAAGAGGGCACCAACATCTCTTGCATGTTTGAAATATAAGCCTTATCTTTGCCGAAATTTTGAAGATAGAGTTTCATGACACAGAAAGCACATAAGGATAATCCAGCGTACTTTTCCGGTTATATGTCGGACAATGAAGCTCATTTTTTTATTTTAAAGGATTATCATTTGGTTATATAGGATGCGTTAGTTATTTTTACTAACGCATTTTTTTTGCACCTTGTGATCTCGTAAGGCAATTATAACATTCTATAAAATCAATAAATTAAACAACCCAAATTACTATGTCGAAAAGTGGTATCAAAAAGGTGATTGTTCTGGGCTCGGGTGCCCTGAAGATCGGACAAGCCGGAGAATTTGACTACTCTGGTTCACAAGCACTGAAGGCGCTGAAAGAAGAAGGAATCAGCACCGTATTGCTCAATCCGAACATTGCAACCATTCAAACATCAGAAGGGGTAGCCGACAAGGTGTATTTCCTGCCGATCACTCCTTACTTTGTTGAAGAAGTGATCAAAAAAGAACAACCGGACGGTATCCTGCTGGCTTTTGGCGGACAGACTGCCCTGAACTGCGGAACCGAACTGTATACCAGCGGAACACTGGCCAAATATGGTGTAAAGGTACTGGGAACTTCGGTCGAAGCGATCATGTACACGGAAGACCGCGACCTGTTTGTAAAGAAACTTGACGAGATAGCAGTAAAAACTCCGGTTAGCCACGCTGTCGGAAACCTGGAAGATGCCGTGAAGGCAGCCTACGAGATCGGCTTCCCGGTCATGATCCGTTCCGCATACGCATTGGGCGGTATGGGTAGCGGTATCTGCAAAGACGAGGCAGAACTGCGTACGCTGGCAGAAAGCGCTTTCGCCTATTCTCCCCAGGTATTGGTGGAAGAATCGTTGAAAGGCTGGAAGGAAATTGAATTTGAAGTAATCCGCGATAAGAACGACCACTGCTTTACGGTTGTAAGCATGGAAAATGTAGACCCGTTAGGCGTACATACGGGCGAAAGTATCGTTGTCGCTCCTACCTGTTCACTGACAGACAAAGAACTGGACCTATTGAAAGAACTTTCAATCAAGACGATCCGCCATTTAGGTATCGTCGGCGAATGTAACATCCAGTACGCATTCAACTCCGATACTTGCGATTACCGTGTGATCGAAGTAAACGCCCGCCTAAGCCGTTCTTCCGCACTTGCATCCAAAGCGAGCGGTTATCCGCTGGCATTCGTGGCTGCCAAGCTGGCATTAGGTTACAGCCTTGACGAAATCGGTGAGATGGGAACTCCCAACTCCGCTTACAAAGCACCAGAAGTAGATTACATGATCGTAAAGATCCCGCGTTGGGACCTGACTAAGTTTGTCGGTGTAAGCCGCCAGATCGGTTCGAGCATGAAATCTGTCGGCGAGATTATGTCGATCGGCAAGAGCTTCGAGGAAATCATGCAGAAAGGTCTGCGTATGATCGGACAGGGCATGCACGGTTTCGTCGGCAACAACGACGTGGAATTCGATAACCTGGACGACGCGCTGGCCAACCCGACCGACCTCCGTATCTTCGCCGTGGCCAAAGCGCTTGAAAAAGGCTACACGGTAGACCGCATCCACGAACTGTCCAAGATCACTCCGTGGTTCCTGGAAAAACTGAAAAACATCGTAGACTATACGAAAGTATTGTCTGCTTACGATAAGATCGAAGACCTGCCTGAAGATGTGCTGAAGGAAGCAAAACGCCTGGGATTCTCCGACTTCCAGATTGCTCGTTATGTTGAAAACCCGGAAGGCAACATGGAAAAGGAAAATATCCGCGTGCGCAACCTGCGTAAGAAATTAGGTATCCTGCCGAGTGTAAAACGCATCAATACGATCGCATCGGAACATCCCGAACTGACGAACTACCTGTATATGACATACGACGGCAGCCAGCACGATATCTCTTACTATCCGAACGACAAGAGCGTCGTGATTCTGGGATCGGGCGCTTACCGCATCGGTTCTTCCGTTGAGTTCGACTGGTGTTCGGTGAATGCCGCACAGACAGCCCGCAAGTTAGGCTATAAATCCATCATGATCAACTATAACCCGGAAACGGTTTCCACCGATTATGACATGTGCGACCGTCTGTACTTCGACGAGCTTTCGTTCGAACGCGTACTCGATGTCATGGACTTAGAACTGCCGAAGGGCGTAATCGTCTCCGTAGGTGGACAGATACCGAACAACCTGGCCATGAAACTGTACCGCCAGAACGTACCTGTATTGGGTACTTCACCACTGTCGATCGACCGTGCCGAAAACCGTCACAAATTCTCCGCAATGCTGGATACGTTAGGTATCGACCAGCCACGTTGGGCCGAGTTGACCAGCATGGAAGAGATCGACGCCTTTATCGCAAAGGTCGGTTTCCCAATCCTGATCCGTCCGTCTTACGTGCTTTCCGGCGCAGCCATGAACGTATGCCACAGTAAGGAGCAGATGATCGAATTCCTAAACTTGGCAGCCAAGGTTTCCAAAGAATATCCGGTATCCGGAGAATATATCTATCAAAGAAGAATATTACTATACGAAGAAGAATATTATCGAAGAAAAGGGAGAAACTCAGAAAAACATTTTGCCAATTAAAAAAAATATAGTACCTTTGCACACGTTTTAACGGATAACAAGATTAATTACATATATTTTTAAACTTTCAAATGAAGGCATTAGCAATTAAGTCGAGTTTGTTTTCCTGTTTAAAGACATACAACAAGAAAACATTCATGTCTGACCTCATGGCAGGTATCATCGTTGGCATCGTAGCCCTGCCTCTGGCCATCGCATTCGGTATCGCTTCTGGCGTGACCCCCGAAAAGGGTATCATCACCGCCATTGTAGCAGGTCTCATCATCTCCATCTTCGGTGGAAGCAAAGTGCAGATTGGTGGTCCTACGGGAGCATTCATCGTTATCATCTATGGCATTATCCAGAAATATGGTATGGAAGGTTTGACGATAGCGACACTGATGGCTGGTCTGTTCCTGGTTCTCTTCGGACTTCTCCGTCTTGGAATGCTGCCGGAGGATAAAGCCGCCTTTGTCCGCAACGCCAAAGCCGAGGGACATACAGTTGTGATGATCGGCGACGGC
>OLQD01001848.1_pt1 | contig 16461 bp, 16 predicted proteins | sample 1672841 | NCBI WGS metagenome assembly OLQD01 (sample SAMEA3136729, study PRJEB25190) | human gut metagenome | biome: human gut; feature: human-associated habitat; material: faeces | place: Austria | collected 2013 | reverse complement strand
GCGGGTAAAGACGCGGTTGGGATTGCTGGCAAGGTGGAACAACAGCTCCAGCTCCTTGGGAGGTGCGTCAATCACCTTGCCGTCCACCTTCAGCTCATAGCGGGTCATATTGACGGAGAGCTTATCGTAATTGACCTCCTTGACCTCGCCGCCGGTCGTGCCGGCAGGCCCGCTGCGGCGCAGCACCGCCTTGATGCGGGCGACGATCTCCTTGGTATCAAAGGGCTTAACAACATAGTCATCGGCGCCCAGCTCCAGACCGAGCACCTTATCAAAGGTCTCGCCCTTGGCAGTGAGCATAATGATGGGACAGTCGCTCTTCTGGCGGATCTGGCGGCAGACCTGCCAGCCGTCTAATTTGGGCATCATGATATCCAGTAGAATCAGAGATGGCTTTTCGCTCTCGAATTTGGCGACAGCCTCCTCGCCATCATGTGCCATAACCACCTCGAAGCCCTCTTTTTCCAGATAGAGCCGCAATAACTCACAGATATTCAGGTCATCATCGGCTACCAATATCTTGTCCATCATGCTATTTCCTCCTTGCAGTAAACCTCCCCGATGGGATCGGGTGAGGGAACCTCTTGCCTGACGGGATTGATTGCGGCTTTGCCAAGCGAAGGTATAATTTCCTACCCTATATTATAACACCGGCAGAGGCTTTTGCAAAGCGCCGATTGTGGAGAATTTGTTAAAAAATTGTGAGGGTGGGCGGGTATCGGCGTGGAATAGGCACCACCGCCCTGAAATTTTCCGTTGCCCGCCTGCGACGCCCATGGTAAAATGATAGAAAACCTGCCACCGCAGCAAAAAACATATAGGAGAAAACGCCATGAAAAAGATATTCTCACCTGCAATTATTCTGGCTCTTTGCTTTAGCCTTTGCGCCTGTGCCAGCACCGCCCCGCAGGGAAAGGCTGCATTGGACTGGGACGCAATGCTGGAGGAACTGCAAACCTCCTCAGAGGTTCTGACCGCGCAGCTGACTAACTTTGCTTTTTACTCCGGGGATATCCTGGGAAGCTCCGCCTATCCGCTGGAGGACCGGCAGATCCATCTTTTTATCTTAAGTACGGTAATGTTCATGGAGGAAGAGAAATACCTGTACCATGATTTTGTCACCATAGATGATGAGGGTCGTTACCATTTCCCAAAAGAAAAGGTACAGCAGATGGCAAAGGAGGTGCTCGATATTCCGGATTATGAGTTTGGTGAAGATACCTATGTTCCCGAGACCGAGGAGTATGTGTTCTGGTCCGGCTTTGGGTGGGGGAATACTCCGGCATGCAGAAACACGGAGGTTCAATTTGATCGGGAAAGATCCGAGGTAAGCGTCAGTTACGAACTACATGGCAATGTATATTATGAAAATCCCTATAAAATTGGCGACTTCCGGACCCGTTACTCCGTTATGACGCGACCGGACGGCAGTTTCTTCCTGCGTTATCTGGATACCGTTTCCCTCTGATGAGGCGGGTCACACCCCCAGCAGCCAGCGGACGGCAAGGGCGCTGACCAAAGCAGCGACGGCATCACCGGTCAGGGCAGCGGCAAGAGTATGCCGGGTACGGCGCACCCCCACTGCCCCGTAATAGACGGCGATGGCATAGAAGGTGGTCTCTGAGGCGGCGGCAAGGACGCTGCCCACCCGTCCGATAAAGCTGTCTGCGCCGTACTGTGCCAAGAGCTGATGCAGCAGGGCAGTTCCCCCGCTGCCGGAAACGGGACGCAGCAGTGCCAGCGGCAGTACCTCTGCCGGAAAGCCGAGTGCTTCGGCAGCGGGACGCAGAAAGCCGGTAATGATCTCAAGAGCGCCGCCTGCGCGAAGCATGGAAACAACGGTAAGCAGACAAACCAGCGCAGGAGTGACCGAGACGGCGGTGCGCAGTCCCTCTCCGGCGCCTTTCAAAAAGCAATCGAACACATCAACGCCGGAGCACAGTCCCCAGCCGAACAGCCCCGTAATCAGCAGCGGAACGACCCACACACTAAAGCCCATGGCGGTGCTCCTTTCCCCGCAGCAGACGCTCGGTCAGCAGGGCAGCGGCAAGGGCGACAGCTCCGGTCAGCCACACGGCGGGCAATATTTCCATGGGGGCGGCGCTGCCCGCCTGCTGGCGCAGCGCGGCGCAGGTGGTGGGAACCAACTGGAGCGAGGCAGTATTCAGTACCACGAAGGTCACCATGGGATTGCTGGCGATCGCCGGGTCAGGGTTTCCCTTTTGCAGCTCCCGCATGGCGGCAAGCCCCAGCGGGGTGGCTGCATTCCCCAGCCCCAGCAGATTAGCGGATAAATTCATGCAGATGGCGGACATGGCATCGCTGTCCTGCCGGACCGTAGGGAACAAAATGCGTGTGACGGGGCGGAACAGCTTTGCCAGTGCCTCGGTAAGCCGGCAGCGGCGGGCGATCTCCATCAGACCGCTCCACAGACAGAGCATGCCGGCAAGCGATACGGAAAGGGCGACGGCATCTCCGCAGCCGGAAAGCGCCGCCGAGGAAAGCGCCTCCATTCGCCCGGTAACAGCGGCGGTAACAAGCGAGAAAATCAGCATTCCGACAAGAATGACATTCATCACAGTCAGGCACCCTCCTTCGGTAGCGGAAAATGGTGAGAATCGAGACATTTGAAAAATCGAAGAAAAATCGACTTTTTTTGCGGCAATTTCGGCGGGGTATGTTTGGAATTATCGAATAATGGGAATCTGCGCCATTTTTTGATTTCGTCTATTTTGTGGATTTTCATAAAAAAGCACGGAAAAAATCAGCGAAAATTATCCACATATTTTGATAAAATTCATATTTTTCCTCTTGTCTTTTATGGTAAATAATAGTACAATAAGCACGAAAGGCGAGAAAAACCGAGAAAAAAGCCACCTTAAAAACCCAACCAATCACCACCTATCTTAAGGAGGAAATTTAAAATGAAATCTACTGGCATCGTAAGAAAGGTTGACAACCTTGGACGCATCGTACTTCCCGTCGAGCTGCGCCGCACCCTTGGCATCGACATTCACAGTGATGTTGAAATCTATGTGGACGGCGATCAGGTCATTCTTAAAAAGTATCTTCCCTGCTGCATTTTCTGCGGCTCCAAGGAAGAGCTGGCGACCTATGACGATAAGTATGTCTGCCGCAGCTGCCGCAGCAAGCTGGCAAAGCTGTAATCAAAACGGGTGACCCCCAACCGGAATTTTTCTAACAGCAAGCAATCCTCCGTATGCCAAGGCGTGCGGAGAATTGCTTTTTTGGGGGATATCCCTGTGATGCAAAGACTACGGATCGCCTTGCCGCTCCTGCTCACGGTGTTTCTGAAAATGCAGTTCACATGTAGCAGAGAGAAATGTTGACATTTCAACATCTACGTGATAAGATTCGCATGTTGAAACTTCAACATTCTTGGAGATGGGAGGTAACCATGCAGGAAAGATTTGAGACATTTACCGTTTTAATCAACCGAATCAGCCGTGATATCCGAAGGATAAAAAATCAGGAGATGGCCGCATATCATCTGAGAAGCGTCCATGTATCCTGCCTGTACTACATATATTCGCTGAACGGCGTGACCTCGGCAGAGCTGTGTGAGCATTGCGAGGAGGACAAGGCAACCATTTCCCGTGCGTTGGAGTATCTGGAAAGCAACGGATTTATCGTCCGGAATTCCGGGTGGGCTAAACGGTACAGAAGCCCTTTGCTCTTGACGGAAAAAGGTCAAGAGGCCGGCAAACGGATTGCGGAGAAAATCAGCGCCGTCCTTGATACGGTCAGCCGTACCCTTACGGAGGACGAACGAGCGACATTTTACCGCACCCTTTCTGCCATCAGCAGAAGCCTTGAGGCTATCGCTCAGAATAGCGAAGAATAGGAGATTGACGAAATTGAAAACAAGGATTATTGTTGATTCCACTGCGGACTTAGTTCCTGAGATCAAAGCACGGGTATCTACGGTTCCCCTCACCGTTCATTTCGGGCAGGAGGAATACATTGATGGCGTGACCATCGACAACAAAACATTTTATGAAAAGCTCATCGAAAGCGATGTGCTGCCCACCACCAGTCAGGCAACGCCGGACGCCTTTATAAAGGAATTTGAAAAGGCAAGGCAGGCGGGCGAATCAGCCGTTGTTATTACCCTTGCATCCAAATTTTCCGGCACATATCAAAGCGCCATGATCGCGGCGGCGGATTATGAAAACATTTATGTTGTAGATGGTACCAGCGCAGCGATGGGAACAGGGATTCTGGTGGAGCTTGCGTTCCGCCTCTTGGATGCAGGAATGACCGCAGAGGAAACTGCGCAGGCACTGGAGGAAGAGAAGAAAAAAATCGTTGTTGTGGCGCTGGTGGATACCCTCGAATACCTCAAGCGGGGCGGCCGCATTTCAAAGACAGCCGCATTCGCCGGAGGGGTACTGAATATCAAGCCCGTGCTTTCCGTTATTGACGGCGAGATTCACCTGCTGGGAAAAGCACGCGGCTCCAAAATGGGGAACAATCTGCTCGTTCAGGAGATCGACAAGGCCGGCGGCATTGATTTCAGCAGGCCGGTTCTGCTGGGCTACAGTGGAATTTCTGACGCGCTGCTGCTAAAATATATCGAAGACAGCCGTCACATCTGGGAGGGAAAACTGAAAGAAATTCGCTATACGACCGTAGGAAGTGTGATCGGAACCCATGCGGGCCCCGGCGCCGTTGTGGTAGCGTTTTTCAAGAATCAATATAACGCAGAACAGAACAGCAGCGATTGAAGAAGCTGCAATAAAGACAGGACTGCGCCGCGCCACCGTCAAATGAAACGGTGATGCGGCGCAGTGTCGTTTTATCTGACGCCATAAACCACGATCGAGATCACACAGGCCAGCAGACTGACCGCCGAGCCGGCCAGAAGCTGCGGCAGGGTATGGCGCGACAGCTTTAGGGATGAGCGGTACACTGCTGCGATCAGCAGAACGGACGGTATGACAAAAAGCGGATGCAGCTTCCATGTCAGCAGAAACGCCGGAGCTGTTGTACTGCAGGCGTGTCCGCTTGCGCGAAGGCCAAAGCCCGCGTTGAGCAGCAACAGCGCCGCGATGGAAATGACATAAGAGAGAAACAGGATATGGACGAGCCATGAGCATGGTGTCAGCATTGACCAGAGAAACCCGCACAGATACCCAACGGCGCTGCATACCAGCGCCGTGCCGCGCTGCCCCCTGCGCCGGTCCTTTCCAATGTGGAAGATCTCCCGCAGCGGGTACGCCGCCAATGGGATAACCAGCAGGAACACCTCGCACAGCAGCAGCTCCCTGCGCGTCAGAAGCCCTGCCGGAGCGTACATCAGAAGCAGCGTTACCCCGATGACGATGGGCGGCAGTGTCAGAATGCGTACCGCAAGATGCAGCAGCGCCTTCCTGTCCGAGACCTTCGTTTTCATGACGCAAAGCCCAGCATAATCCCGCCGTGTTCTGCATAGTAGCTGCACAGCCCGCGCAGGGGATAGCTTTTCACCTCCGCCCCCGGAAATCGCCGCCGGATCTCGGTGCAAAGCTCCAATGCAAATGCCGCGTTCCGGCAATGCCCGATGCGGACGCTGCCGCCCCTGTAGCCAAGCCGCACCATTTCACTCAACAGGAGCTCCTGCGTTTTTCGAGCGCCCCGACATTTGCCGAGCATCTCAAGCGTGCCCTCCTCGCTGGCCTGCCCAACGGCGCGGATGCCGAGAACACCAGCCATCGTTGCCGCCAGCTTGCTGATTCGTCCGTTCTGGGCGAGATTGTGCATGGATTCCAGCGCAAAGAGCAGATGGGTACGGTGCTGATACTGCTGTACGGCTGTGCAGACCTCCTCGAAGCTCTTGCCGGAGCGCAGTTCGGCGGCTGACTTTTCGATGAGCAGGGCGATCTCCGGACCGGCGGACAGCGTGTCCACCACAAAAATGCGGCGAGAGGGACTCTGCTCCTCGCAGCGTTTCTTTGCGGCAAGTGCCGCGCTGCAGCTGCCCGAAAGGCTGCTTGTAATGGTGAACGCGAGTACATCGCCGCTTTCGCCAAAGGCGGACTCCCAGTCCGCGATGTTCGGGCAGGCGCTGAAGGTGCGGCCCTTCGTGCCGCGAAGTGTTGTGACCATCGCGTCGACATCGAGCGCGGCGTCATCGCGAAATTCCTCCACAGCAGTACGGACGGTGAGCGGAACGCTGACAAAGTCCACGCCGTCCATGGTAAGCAGGTCGCAGCTTGAGTCTGCGGCAATGCGGATCTGATCCATAAGATGACCTCCAACTGAAAAAGTGTCGTTCGGTTCCGGTAAGGGATGGATGCAGTTTATCAGCTTTTTATTTCTTCGTCAACGGTTTTTAATAAACCGTTAAAAATATTTCGCAAAGCCGTTGAACTTTGCAGAGGAAACGCTTATAATAACAATATGGAAAAAGAAGTGCAAAACAGAATCACAGCGGACATCGCGGCCTTCCGTCTGCCGCGCTATGCACAGATCCCGGAGGTCGGACTGTATCTGGAGCAGGTGGTGCGCTATATCAACGCCCGGTTGGCACCGTTAGGAGAGCCTGAACTGACTGGCTCCATGGTGAGCAACTATGTCAAGCAGAAGCTGGTTCCTGCCCCTCAAAAAAAGCTGTATACAGCCGAACATCTTGCGCGGCTTCTGTTCATCGCGGTGGTCAAGCCTGTTGTTCCTTTGGAGGGGCTTCGACTGATGTTTAGCATACAGGAGGAGTGCTATCCCCTTCAGACCGCCTATGACTACTTCTGCGATGAGTTTGAGAATATGCTCGGCGCAGCGTTTGGTGTCGCTCCTGCCGTGGAGGGACTTGGTGAAACCGAGTCTGATGCCAAGGATCTCCTGCGCAGCACGATCTCGGCTACCGTCAACAAGGTCTGTCTGGACCGGTATCTGGAGGAGTATCGAAAGCGGCGGGAGCAGGCTGAGACTATTGCGGGAAAAGAAATCTCCCTGTTATAGTAGAAATGCTGTCTGGCAGCTACAAGCTGTAAAGCAACGGGAGACCATTCAGAAATGAAGTGGCAGAAGAAGTTTAGCAGACTATACCAACGCCACATGAGGCGTGGCCGACAGCATGGAGCTTTGCCCGCGTAAGGAATATCCCCGGCTTGGCCGGGGATATTCCTTACGTCTCTCTGCCATGATTACAGTGCAAAACAGAAGAACATGCTCCGGGCCCTTCATCGCCATGTCCTAATTGATAAAGAGCTTTCATTGTTCCTGCATCGCTGCAATAGAGGGTATCCGAAGATTCTCTCTATCGTGATGATATGCCGAGCATCCTCCATGGTGCATCTGAAGCCTTCGACTTTGCGCCCGGACAGTACAGCGTGCTGAGAGGAGGCTCCCTGTGCGTCGAGGCTTGTCTGATTCTGCATACTTCTCTGCAAGCAGGATCTTCTCGACTTCTGCCTTACAAAAGCCTATTTACCCGCCTGCGTTTCGCAGTAGCGGCAGCGGTAAACGCGCTTTTCACGATCCGTTAGCACAAACTCCTGCGGCAGCTCCTGCTCAACGGAGGTGATGCAGCGCGGGTTTTTGCACCGCAGCACGCCGTGGATGCGCTCGGGCAGCTTGAGCGTGCGCTTTTCCTGCAGCTCGCCGCCGCGGATGATGTTGACCGTGATGCTCGGATCGACGTAGCCGATCAGGTCCCAGTCGAGCTCCATCTCGCCGTCGATCTTGATGATGTCCTTGCGGCCGAGCTTGCCGCTGGTGACGTTTTTGAGGATGGCAACGGTGCAGGCGAGCTTGTCCAGACCGAGGATCTGGTAGAGCTCCATGGCCTTGCCGGCCGTGATGTGGTCGATGACGATCCCGTTTTGAATCGAATCAATAAGCATAACGTTTCTCCTCCCGTCAGTCGATGCCCAGCAGCTTGAGCATGAGCGCCATGCGGATATAGCGGCCGTTTTTCACCTGCTTGAAATAGCAGGCGCGCGGATCGTTGTCCACGGCGGCGGCGATCTCGTTGACGCGCGGCAGCGGGTGCAGGATGCTCATGTCGGGCTTGGCGGTCTCGAGCTTATCCGGCGTGAGGATATAGCTGTCGCGCAGGCGCAGGTAGTCCTCCTCGTTGAAAAAGCGCTCGCGCTGCACGCGGGTCATATACAGCACGTCCAGCTCCGGCATCACGGCCTCGAGCGACGTGGACTGCGTGTAGGGGACGCCGGGCTTTTTGAGATACTCATCCTTCACGTAGCGCGGGAGCTTGAGCTCCTCCGGGGAGATGAGCACGAAGCGGATGCCCGTGCAGCGGCTCATGGCGGCGACGAGCGAGTGCACCGTGCGGCCGAACTTCAGGTCGCCGCACAGGCCGATCGTCAGGTCGTCCAGCCGCCCCTTTTCGCGGTAGATGGTCATGAGGTCGGTCAGCGTCTGCGTGGGGTGGTTGTGTCCGCCGTCGCCCGCGTTGATGACCGGGACCTGCGCGTGCATGGACGCGACCAGCGGCGCGCCCTCCTTGGGATGGCGCATGGCGATGATGTCGCTGTAGCAGCTGACGACACGCACGGTGTCCGCGACGGTCTCGCCCTTGGAGGCGGACGAGCTCTCCGCCGAGGCGACGCCGAGCACCTTGCCGCCGAGCGAGAGCATCGCGCTCTCAAAGCTCAGGCGCGTGCGCGTGGACGGCTCGAAAAACAGTGTTGCAAGGATCTTCCCGTCGCACTTGTGGGCATATTGCTCGGGGTGCTCCATGATCGCGCAGGCGGTGTCGATGAGCTCCATGATCTCCTGCGGGGTCAGCTGCATAATGTCGATCAGATGCTTCATATCACACCTGACTTTCTGCCCGGATCCAGCTCTCGTCGGAGGGGTTTTCGCGGAAGGCCAGCAGCCGCGCGACGTCGGCCTCGGTGATGTAGCCCTCCTGTGCACCCGTGCTGGCGACGGTGTCCAGATCCGTGAGGCTCACGTTTCTGACCTGCGCTGCGGCGAGCCGCTCCACGCCCTTTTTCATGCCGTAGGTGAAGATGCTCACGACGCCGAGCACCTCCGCGCCGGCTTCACGCAGCGCGTCCACCGCGTCGAGCACGCTGCCGCCGGTGGAAATCAGGTCCTCGACGACCACGACCTTCTGCCCCGGGACGAGCTTGCCCTCGATGCGGTTCTGGCGGCCGTGATCCTTGCTGCTCGAGCGGACATAGCCCATCGGCAGACCGAGCAGATGCGCGGCGATGGCGGCGTGGGCGATGCCGGCCGTGGCCGTGCCCATGAGCACCTGCGCCTGCGGATACTCGCGCCTGACCGTCTCGGCGATGGCACGCTCGACCAGATCACGCGCCTTGGGCGCGGTCAGGATGAGGCGGTTGTCGCAGTAGATGGGGCTCTTGATGCCGCTGGCCCACGTGAACGGCTCCTGCGGGCGCAGGAACACCGCCTCGATCGAGAGCAGGCTGCGCGCAACTTCGTGTTTGATATCCATAGCAGTTCCTCCTGTTGAAATGTCTCTTACCCGGCGCTCAGCCGACGAACGCGGCCACGCACCGGCGATAGGCGGCGACGGGATCGTCCGCCTGCGTGATCGGGCGGCCGACGACGATGTAGTCCGAGCCGATCTCCCGGGCGTGCTCCGGCGTTGTGACGCGCTTCTGGTCGCCGCTCTCCCCGTCGGCAAAGCGCACGCCGGGCGTCACGGTCAGAAAGTCCGCGCCGCAGCACGCATGGATGCTGCCCGCCTCCAGCGGGGAGCAGACCACGCCGTCAAGACCGGCATCGCGCGCATTGCGTGCATAGTGCAGCACGACCTCGTCGATCGGCGCGTGGATGAGCAGCTCCCGGTCCATGCGCTCCTGATCCGTGGAGGTCAGCTGCGTCACGGCGATGAGCAGCGGGCGCGTGCCGTCCGGCCGGGTCAGTCCCTCGAGCGCGGCGCTCATCATGGCCTTCGTGCCGGCAGCGTGGAGGTTGATGATATCCACATCCAGCGCCGAGAGCGCGGCCATCGCCTTTTTGACCGTGTTCGGGATGTCGTGCAGTTTGAGGTCGAGAAAGATCTTGTGGCCGCGCGCGTGGATCTGGCGCACGATGTCCGGCCCTTCGGCATAAAACAGCTCCATGCCGATCTTCACAAACGGCTTCTCGTCCTGAAAGCGGTCGAGAAATGCGAGCGTCTTTTCCCGGCTGTAAAAATCCAGCGCAATGATAACGTCCTTACCCATGATGTGCTCCTCCTATGATGTCTCTGAGATCGTCGATGCCGAAGCGCGCCATCGCGTCCGGCAGAGTTTCAATGATGTGCTTGCAGGCATACGGCTCGACCAGGTTTGCCGCGCCCACACCGACCGCCGTCGCGCCCGCGAGCATCAGCTCCAGAACGTCCTGCGCGCTCGTCACGCCGCCCATGCCCACGATGGGGATGCGCACCGCCTCATATACCTGATAGACCATGCGCACGGCCAGCGGGAACATACCGGGACCGGACATGCCGCCGGTCCGGTTGGCCAGCAGCGGGCGGCGGCGCGCAAGGTCGATGCGCATACCCGGCAGGGTGTTGATGAGGCTCACGCCGTCCGCGCCCGCGTCCTCACAGGCCTTGGCAACGGCGGCAATGTCCGCCGCCGTCGGCGAGAGCTTGAGGATGATCGGCTTTTTCGTCACGGCGCGCACCGCGCGCGTCACCTCCGCCGCGGCCGACGGCTCCGCGCCGAAGGCAGCGCCGCCGCCGTGGACGTTCGGGCAGGAGATGTTGACCTCCAGCCAGCCGACCTGCGGCTGCGCGTCAAGCCTGGCGCAGACCTCGGCATATTCTTCCACGCTGAAGCCGCTCACATTCGCCATGACCGGCTTGTGAAACACCTTTTTCAGCTCCGGCAGCTCGTGCGCGATGACCGCGTCCACGCCGGGGTTCTGCAGCCCAACCGCGTTGAGCATTCCGCCGGCATACTCAGCGATGCGCGGCGTGGGGTTGCCGAAGCGCGGCGCGCGCGTCGTCCCCTTGAAGGAGAACGTGCCGAGCATATTGATGTCATACAGCTGCGCAAACTCCTGCCCGTAGCCAAACGTGCCGCTGGCCGGGATGATGGGGTTGGCCAGCTCGATCCCGCAGAGCGTTACGGCTGTTGCGGCCATAGGATCTCCTCCTTTGTGAACACGGGCCCGTCCTTGCAGACGCGCTTGCTGCCGTGCGTCGTTTCGCAGGTGCAGCCCATGCACGCGCCGAAGCCGCAGCCCATGCGCGCCTCAAGGCTCAGCTGCCCGTCGAGCGGCGTCGCGCTGCACAGCGCCTGCAGCATGGGCATCGGCCCGCAGGCATACACATAGGTGCCGTCCTCGGGCAGCGCCTCGGTCACGAAGCCGCGCGCGCCCATGGTGCCGTCCTCGGTCACGACCGTGACGGGGATGCCGAGCGCTTCAAACGCATCGGCAAGCAGCACTTCCGCCGCCGTGCGAAAGCCGAGCACGGCCAGCGGGCTGCGCCCCTCGGCCACGAGCTGCTGGGCCAGACCGTACAGCGGGGACGCGCCCACGCCGCCGCCGACCAGCAGCGGCCGCGCACCGGCGGGTGCGGTGTCAAAGCCGTTGCCGAGACCGACCAGCAGGTCCAGCTCCGTGCCCGGCGTCAGCGTGCTCAGCTGCGCCGTGCCTGCGCCCGCCACTTTATAATACAGCGTCAGCGCGCCGTCACTCCAGCTGCACACCGACACGGGGCGGCGCAGAAAATATCCGGCGAGCCGGATGTCCGCAAACTGCCCCGGCGCGGTGATCGCGGCGGTGTCCCCCATGAGACGCAGACGATACGTCCCGCGGGCAACGGGCGCGTTTTCCGCAATGGTGAAACGTTTCTGCTGCATGACTTACTCCGCGTGGATCGTGGACACGGCCAGCGTCGTCTCCTCGAGCACGTCGAGCAGCACGCGCACCGTATCGAGCGAGGTAAAGACGGTCACGCCGTTTTCCACCGCGCAGCGCCGGATCGCGGCGCCGTCCTGCGCGTGGACGCTCGAATGGATGGAGCGGGTGTTGATGATGTAGCTGACGTAGCCGCTGCGGATGGAATCGAGGATCTCGTGGCTGCCGTCGCTGATCTTGCCGCGCACGCGCGTGCGGATGCCAAAGGACTTGAGGTAGGCAGCCGTGCCTGCGGTCGCCTCGATGTTAAAGCCCATCTCATAGAACCGGCGCACGAGCGGCAGGCCCTCGGGCTTGTCCTCATCGGCCAGCGTCACGAACACGGTGCCGTAGTTCTGCACGTTCATGCCGGAGGCCTGCAGCGCCTTGTACATGGCGCGCGAGAGCTTCTTGTCGTAGCCGATGGCCTCGCCCGTGGACTTCATCTCCGGGGAGAGGTAGGCGTCCAGCCCGTGGAGCTTGGCGAAGGAGAACACCGGCGCCTTGACATAGCAGCGCTCTTTCTCCGGCGGATACAGGTCGAAGATGCCCTGCTCCTTGAGGCTCGTGCCGAGGATGACGTTGGTGGCGATGTCCGCGAGCTGATAGCCCGTGGCCTTCGACAAAAACGGCACCGTGCGCGACGAGCGGGGGTTGACCTCGATGATGTAGACATGGTCGCTCTTATCGACGATGAACTGGATGTTATACAGTCCGACGATGCCGATGCCCAGACCGAGCTTCTTGGCATAGGTCAGGATCGTGCCCTTGACCTTGTCGGAGATGGAAAACGGCGGGTAGACGCTGATGGAGTCGCCGGAGTGGACACCGGTGCGCTCGACCAGCTCCATGATGCCGGGCACGAACACGTCTCTGCCGTCGCAGATGGCGTCGACCTCGACCTCGCGGCCGGAGATGTACTTATCGACCAGCACGGGCTTGCCCTCGCCGGTGCGCACGGCATTCTGCAGATAGTGGCGCAGCATCTCGTCGTCGGCCACGATCTCCATGGCGCGGCCGCCCAGCACGAACGACGGGCGCACCAGCACCGGATAGCCCACCGCGTGCGCAGCCTTGAGACCGTCGTCCAGATTCGTCACCGCCGCGCCCATCGGCTGCGGGATGTTCAGCTCGAGCAGCAGCTTTTCAAAGCAGTCGCGGTTTTCCGCGCGCTCGATCGCGGCGCAGTCCGTGCCGATGATCTGCACGCCGCGCGTCATGAGCGGCTGCGCCAGATTGATGGCCGTCTGGCCGCCGAGACTGGCAATCACCTGATTGGCCTGCTCCTCGTGCAGGATGTTCATGACGTCCTCGGGCGTGAGGGGCTCGAAATACAGCTTATCGGCGGTCGTGTAGTCGGTAGAGACCGTCTCGGGGTTGTTGTTGATGATGATGGCCTCATAGCCCGCGCGCCGGATGGTCTGCACCGCGTGGACGGTGGAGTAGTCAAACTCCACGCCCTGACCGATGCGGATCGGACCCGCGCCGAGCACGACGACCTTCTTCTTGTCCGAGCGGCGCGCCTCGCTCTTTGCGCCGGGGGCATAGGTGGAGTAGAAATAGGGGATGTAAGCGCCGGTGTGGCTGGTGTCCACCATCTTGTAGGCGGGGTAGAGCCCCAGCTGCACGCGCTGGGCATACACATCCTCCTCGCGCACGCCCCAGAGCCGCGCGATGTAGGGGTCACAGAAGCCCATCTGCTTGGCCCGCTTGAGCGTCTCTCCGTCGCCCTTGTGCGCGCAGAGCGTCTGCTCCATGTCCACGATGCCGCGGATGGTCTCGAGGAAGTAGGGCGTAATCATCGTCAGCGCGGCGACCTCGTCCACGCTCGCGCCCAGACGCAGCAGCTGCGCGACGGCAAAGAGCCCGTCGTCACGGAACTGGCGCAGGTACTCGGTCAGCTCCGCCTTGGTCATGTTCTGGAACTTCGGCAGCCAGAGGTGCTGCGCGCCGATCTCCAGCGAGCGGACGGACTTGAGCAGGCACTCCTCGAGTGTGCTGCCGATGCCCATGACCTCGCCCGTGGCCTTCATCTGCGTGCCGAGCGTGTTGGCGGCGGTCGAGAACTTGTCAAACGGGAAACGCGGCAGCTTTGCAACCACGTAGTCCAGCGACGGCTCGAACGCGGCCGTCGTGTTGGCGACGGCGATCTCGTCGAGGTTCATGCCGACGGCGACCTTGGCCGTGACGCGCGCGATGGGATAGCCGCTGGCCTTGCTCGCCAGCGCCGACGAGCGGGAGACGCGGGGGTTGATCTCGATGAGGAAGTACTCCGAGGTCTTGGGGTTGAGCGCAAACTGCACATTGCAGCCGCCCTGGATCTTCAGCGTGCGGATGATCTTGATCGCGCTGTCGTTGAGCATCTTCATGTCATGGTCGCTGAGCGTCATGATCGGCGCGACGACGGCGGAGTCGCCGGTGTGCACGCCCACGGGGTCGATGTTCTCCATGCCGCAGATGGTGATAGCGCGGTCGGACGCATCGCGCATGACCTCAAACTCGATCTCCTTATAGCCCTTGACGCTCTTTTCGATCAGCACCTGATGGATGGGCGAGAGCTTGAACGCCTGCATGCCCAGCTCGACGAGCTGCGCCTCGTCGTCGGCAAAGCCGCCGCCCGTGCCGCCGAGCGTGAACGCCGGGCGCAGCACGACCGGATAGCCGATGGCTGCGGCCGCGGCCTTGGCCTCCTCGAGGTTGTAGGTGATCTGCGACGGGATGACCGGCTCGCCGATGCTCTGGCAGAGCTCCTTGAACTGCTCGCGGTCCTCGGCACGGCGGATGCTGTCGCTGTCCGTGCCGAGAAGTTCGACCTGGCACTCCTTGAGCACGCCCTTCTGCTCGAGCTGCATCGCCAGATTCAGGCCGGTCTGGCCGCCGATGCCCGGGACGATCGCGTCCGGGCGCTCCTTGCGCAGGATACGCGCCACATACTCCAGCGTCAGCGGCTCCATGTACACCTTGTCCGCGACGGAGGTATCCGTCATGATCGTGGCGGGGTTGGAGTTGACGAGAATGACCTCGTACCCCTCCTCCTTGAGCGACAGACACGCCTGCGTGCCGGCATAGTCAAACTCAGCGGCCTGACCGATGACGATCGGGCCGGAGCCGATGATCATAATTTTCTTCAGATCCGTTCTTTTGGGCATGTGATTTCCTCCTCAGTACGTAAAAAGTTCTGTATGATGTGATGTATTTTGTATGTAGGTGTAAGGCGCTCAGACCTGTGCGTCCTGCCAGACGACGGCGCCGCCGCAGACATTGCGCACGCACCGCCCGTAGACCGTCTGTCCGGCGAAGGGCGTGCTCTTTCCCATGGAGCAAAACTGCGCCGGGTCGATGCGGTACTCCGTGTTCAGGTCCCAGACGGCATAATCGTCCGCGCGCAGCGGGAAGCCGAAGCGCTTTCTGGGGTTGACCGCCATGAGCTCCACGAGCTTGTCGAGCGTCAGCACGCCGGTGCGCACAAGGTGGGTATAGAGCACGGGAAACGCCGTCTCAAGGCCGACAATGCCCATGGCGCTCCCGGCGAGGCCCCCGGCCTTTTCCTGCGCGCTGTGCGGCGCGTGGTCGGTCGCAATCATGTCCACCGTGCCGTCGAGGATGCCCTCGATGAGCGCCTGCCGGTCGGCCTGCGTGCGCAGGGGCGGGTTCATTTTGAAGCTGCCGTCCTCGCGCAGGTCGTCCTCGGTCAGCACGAGGTAGTGCGGTGCGGTCTCGCAGGTGACGTCCAGCCCCTGCGCCTTCGCCCGGCGGATGAGCGCCACGCTCTCCTTGGTGGACACGTGGCACATATGATAGGCGCAGCCTGTCTCGCGCACCAGCTCGAGATCGCGCTCCAGCTGCCGCCACTCACTCTCGCTGCTGATGCCCTTGTGCCCGTGGGCGCGGGCATACGCGCCGTCGTGGATATAGCCGCCGTGCAGGAGGGTGTTGTCCTCGCAGTGCGCGGCGATGAGCTTGCCGAGACTTGCCGCCTTGCGCATCGCGGCGCACATCACGTCCGCATCCTGCACGCCGCTGCCGTCGTCGGAAAAGCCGGCGACATAGGGCGCGAGCTGCTCCATGTCCGCAAGCTCCCTGCCGCCGCGGTGCGCGGTGATCGCGCCGTAGGGCGTCACATCGATGACCGCATCCGTGCGGATGCGCTCCAGCTGGGGGGCAAGCGTCTGCAAACTGTCCGGCGCCGGATCCAGATTGGGCATGGCGCACACGCGGCTGTATCCGCCGTGCGCCGCAGCAAGCGTGCCGGACGAAATGGTCTCCTTATAAGAAAAACCCGGCTCACGAAGATGTACATGCACATCTACGAAACCAGGTAATACCACGAAAGAAGAAATATCAAGTTCGTCACCGGCAATGCTGCCGCTGCCAAGAAAAACAGAATCACGGTTGCCGGAAAAAAGATCCCACCCAAATGCCTGCATATTCTCTGCGGCCGCAACCATTTTTCCTCGCCTCATTTCTGCCGAATCGCAAATTTTTGATATAATATCACAAAAACGCTCGGTCTGTCAACAAATCCGGCGGCTTTGCGCGCCGTCTTTTTGCACGAAAAATTCCGTCATTTTCCGTCCCGCGTTGACACGCATCTCTGCGCCAGGAACCGGATACAGACAGACACGGCGG
>OLQD01001837.1_pt1 | contig 16571 bp, 19 predicted proteins | sample 1672841 | NCBI WGS metagenome assembly OLQD01 (sample SAMEA3136729, study PRJEB25190) | human gut metagenome | biome: human gut; feature: human-associated habitat; material: faeces | place: Austria | collected 2013 | reverse complement strand
AATGCCGATAAGAATGAGACAATGCAAGGTACGGGAGCCGATTTTGAGGGTTCATTGGCGCAGCAAGGAAACAAAGTGCTGCTTCACAACAAACTGGCTTTGAAGAAACGTGTTTATGAGGCTGCTGATTGGGATAGTTTCCGTAATGCTGTGAATGCGCACAAAGCGTATGGTGAATATTTAGTGATTAAAAAGTAGAGCAGAATGAAAAATATGCATTATTATATAGTTACGCTGGTGGTACTCTTATTTATGGTAGCTCCGGCAAAAGCGGCATCCGAAGCCGAATTCGGGAAATTGCACAAAACGTACATCTTGCATACTGACGGTAGCCAGGAGATGCGTGTACAAAAGGAACTGACATTGTTTACCCATACGGCAATGAATCGTCTGTATGGCGAAAGTTTTATTGTTTACAATCCGGAGTTTCAAGAATTGAAGATTCACGAATCGTATACTCGTCAGAAAGATGGCAATATCGTTAAGACGCCCGAAAACGCGTTTGTTGAGGTACTTCCTTCTGCTGCAGCCGATGCTCCGGCATATAATGGTCTGAAAGAAATGGTTGTAGTCCATACCGGATTGGAGCTGGGAGCTACTATTTATCTGGATTACTCGGTTATTACCCGTCCGGGTTATCTTCCCGAACTGGATGTGTGCGAGCAGATAGAGGAATTATCTCCTATCAGGGAGTATGTGCTTTCGGTATCGGTACCCGAAAACAAACCTTTGCATTATGAGTTATTGAATGGAAAAGCTGTTCCGGTGGTGAAAACAGCGGGTGGTGTAAAGACTGTGACCTGGGCGTTGAAGAATGTGCAACCTCGTCCTAGTATGCTTGCTGTTTCTTTGCCGGCAGGTAACGTACAGGCTATTGTGGCTTCTACGTATGCTTCAAAAGCCGATGCGTTGAAAGTGATTAAACGGCAATTTGAAAGTAACGACAAAGAAGTTTCTGAACTGGCAAAGAGGCTGACTGCCAATACACAAAGTCCGGAGCAAAAAACGAAACAACTCACTGCTTACGTGCAAGGATTAGGAAACTGCCGTTTGTCATTGTCACAAACCGGGTATCGTTTGCGTCCGGTTGCCGAAGTGATTCGTTCGGCTTATGGAACGGAAGCGGAGAAAGCGGCTTTGCTGGCTGCTTTGCAACAGGCAAGCGGCATTCAGGCCGAAGTAAAGGCTGTCTTTCCTAAAACAGAAGATAAGGATGCGGCAGGACTCGCTGCTGTCAGCAGACTGTTTGTTGCTGATAATGCTATTGCCGATATACAGGATTTTGTATCTGTTGTCAACATGGACGCCCGGCCGGTGACTTTGGAAGGAGTTTCCCATGTTATTTCGCAAACCGACACATTACGAGTGACGGCAGAAGCCGGAAAAGCTTTGGAAGCAGGTTACCGGAAATTTGAACTGCCACAGGTGCGGAATGGTTGGGCTGCTTATGAAGGACGTTCAACAGTTGTAAATACGACTCGCCCGGTTAATCTGTTATTGAGATATTTACCTGATGAAACTTATACTTGTATTGTGAAAGTTGCTGACGGGATGAGGCCGGTAGTGCTGCCGACTGATAAGAAGATTGATAATCCGGTAGGTACCGTAGGAGTTACAGTGAAAAAAGCGGCAAAGGAGATAAAGATTGTCCGTACCTTGAAACTGAAAAAGCAATTGATAACTCCGGCCGAATATCCGGCATACTATCGTTTGATGTCGGAATGGTTGGATACCGGTGAAAGCGTTTTGTTATTTTAATCTGTCTTCTGCTGTTTTATAGGCGATGAAGCAGCAGAAGACTTCGATACGCTGCTCGGTAAAGTGGAATATGGGGAGTGTTTTCAAAGTTCCTTTTGATATGCGGAAGGCCTTATGTAAAATTTTACTTAAGGCCTTCCGCATATCAAAAGGAACGAAATGTTAAAATATACCTAGGGGTGTGGGGACAGACGCTCCTGCGGTGTATTTATATTATAGAGAAGCATTAAATCTGGATACAAATAAAAAACACTCGTCATGAAAATGGATAAACTAAAAAAGGATGATATTCAGTTAGAAAAAGTAGTATCTGAATTGAAGGAGAGGTTGAAATACAAAGATGAGCTGAACCTAGATTTAATCCAGCGTAATCGAGAGCTGAAAGCTAAACTCAGATTGCAGTTATCTCTTAAAAGTGAATTAACTGAAAAAGAATTATTATTGACAGTTGGTTTAGAGTCATTGTTGCTTTTGAAGAAACATCGATATAATCACATCAAGAAAGAGGAAGACTGGCTGTTGCTTTACGATGCTATCAATATATTATATGGAGATATTAGCCATATAGTTTCTTCCTTTGGCCTAACCTCTCAAGAGGTGAAGGTTTGTTATCTTACTTATATAGGAATCACCATCTCTGAACAAGCGAAAGTCCTGATTATTGAGACAAATACAATCAAAAGGTATAAAAACAGGATAAAAAACAAGTTGAAATTAGGAGAAGAAATTCTACTATCTGTCTACCTAAATCTCAATTCAACGAAGATAAATAAGAATTAAACGTACAGATAATCAATAAAGTACATGTATAGATAATTTACATATTTTGTCCTCCTCCAATAATTGCATGATATTATAATCCAGACTATCTTTGTCTCACAATAACAAATATATTAATGCTATGAATACATCAACATTTGCCAAAACGATTGTCTCACATTGGAGTGTTATTGCAGTTGTTGCTGTATTGATATATTATAGTATATTTTCGCACGAATTTCAATTGTATTGGGATGATCAGTGGCAAGTGATTAATTCGATGACGAACGACGGGATATCATTGAAGAATTTGCAGACTATATTCCACAGTATTAGTAACGGTCAATACTCCCCAATCAATCAATTATACTACACGCTTATTCATCTATGCTTCGGCTACAGTAGTTTAGCCTTTCATATAGGTAATTTGCTGTTTCATATATTTAATGCCTGTTTAGTGTACTTATTGGCCTATTCTTTTATAAGAAATCATTTTGATTCTAAAAAGGCATTGGGTATATCCTTCTTCACCGCACTGTTATTTGCCATACACCCGGTTCAGGTAGAAACCGTTTGCTGGATTAGTGCGTCGAAGATAGTGCTTAGCACTTTTTTCTATTTGTCGGCACTGATATGCTACATACAATATATGCGCAATAGTAAATGGCAGTATCTTCTAGCGAGTGTGGTCAGTAGTATATTGGCTATGGGCTGCAAAGAACAGTCCGTTATTATAGTTCCATGCTTGTTGCTGTTCGACTGGATGCTGTTCAAAAGAAATATGCGTTCCTTGAAAGTGTATATCGAAAAAGTATATTATCTCATTCCTGCTATTGCCATTTTTATAGTTACCCTTGTGGCCAACAAAAATACAGGAGAAGAAATCATAGGATATACGATAGTAGACCGTTTTATATTCCTTTGCTATTCATCATTTAAGTATCTCTTGATTTCGGCTATTCCTTTCAAGCTTTCCTATCTTTATCCTTTCCCCTTTCAGGTAGGCGAAAAGATACCCATGGCTTTATGGATATACCCATTTGTTATCCTATTCATAGGATATGTGATATACCTGAACCGCAGAAAGCCATTATTGGTCTTTTGCACGCTGTTTTTCATATTACATCTGTTGCCGGTGCTTCATGTGATTCCGCTACCCCGCTACGTTGTTGCAGCTGACCGCTATCTGTATATACCGTATATTGCGTTTGCAATTGGGCTTTCCATATTGTCATATCATCTATACGAACGCCAAAGAAAGTGGATTCTATATGCCGGATTCCTATATTGCTCATACCTATGCGTTTACACTGCCGGTTATGCTCCTGCATGGAAGAACTCAGATACTTTGAAAGAACACTTTAAAGAAGTTTTAAAGAAAAGAGAAACTAACCTTAGTATTAATTTTAAACACGAGAAACAATGAAAAAGAACAAAATCGTAGTATTAGCCGGAATGGCTTTACTAATGGTAGGAACTATCTTAAACGTGCATGACGCGCTTAATGAGTTCGGAGTAATGGAGATATCACTGCATCCGCAGGTGATGGCGCAGACGGGGACGACATCCGGAACTACAACTAACATGGGAAAACAATTAGAGACAGATGTGAAATGCACAAAAACAACCACCACCTCGAGTTCTTCATCTGTCACAACGGGTACTAGAACCGATACTAATATCAATGGTGGTATTAGTGTAGGTAATGGAATCATAGGTGGTTCTATTGGAGGTGATCATTCATGGGGCTCAAACTCTTCATCTGGTTCATCAACAACCACTACTGAAACTGTAGTACAAGAATTTAATGCTAAAAAGTATTACTGTGGTCCAGCCACAAATTACGTTGAAGTTTGTAGTATTACTGATCCTTGCCGTCAGTAATGATTAAAAATGCTAAGTTCATGGATTCCTAATGCTATGGACTTAGTATATAATTTTTTTAAATATATATTGTATGATAAACTATAAGTCATTATCAAAATTATTCACACTTTGTTGTAACATTGTTACAGTAATCATTCTCTTCATAAACATTGGCTGTCAGACACCCCAAAATAAAGTTTCAACAGGCGAGCATATTATTTCCGATTCAACTCTTATTCAAATAAATGTTGATCCGGATGGAGAAGAATCCTATGCTTTCGACAGCTTGATCGATGATATATCATACATCAAATTGGAAACAAACAGCGACTGTTTAATAGGAAACATACATCAGATACTTTGCTCTAATGAGTATATTTTCATAATGGATGTTTTTGTTGCAAATGCTGTATATTGTTTTGATAAACACGGCAATTTCGTTCGGAGAATCGGAAAAGTAGGACAAGGTCCTGGTGAATACTCGCGTTTATGCAAAATGTGTCTAACAAGCGATCAAAAACAAATAGTTTTGTATGACTGGAATCGTCTTCATTATTACGATTTGAATGGGAAGCATATAAAAGATGTATCTCCTAGCTTTTATGCAAATGATATTGAATTGATTAATAATGATTTTATTGCTGGGTTTATAGAAGCTGGTATGGACGATGATTCTCAACGGCAAATGCTATCTGTTTATGACAAAGATTTCAAACTACTTTATAGAGAATTTCCAAGTTTTTATAACGAGGTATTTCACTTAAACAATGGAATGCATCCTTTACGTAGTTTTGGAAATGACATTTATTTAAAAGAGCCATGGACGCATAATATTTATAAGATAGAGAAAGATCGTTGTTACGAGAAATATAGAATAAATATAACTAATGGTGGATATCCAGAAAGACCAGAGGACATGAACAGTGATACATATATAAAAATAGTCGGAACAAAAGTTCATATGGCAGACTATGTTATATTAGAGGACTATGCATTGTTCTATTTTAGCAAAAATGGATTCACTTGGTCTCCTTTCGTTATTTATTCTCATAAAACGAAAAAGACTTATAAGTGTAATGGCAGATATTACAATCCTTTATTTTTTGCACATTCTCCAGGAAATACACCCATAGTTTGTTATGACAAAGAAACTTTTCTTATTCCGCAATCTGCCACTACTGTTATGCGTATGAAAGAGCGAATTTATAATTCGCCATTAATTAACGATAGCAAGTTAATGCAGTTATATGATGGATTAACGGAAGATAGTAATCCTGTCTTATTCCTCCTACATATTAAATCTATTTAAATGTAACAGGATGAAAAAGAATATCAACATATATATTGTTGGCATATTAGCACTATTATTACTAGGTGTCAATATGGTCACTTTAAAGAAGTATAAGGCCCTAAAGACGTATTGTCAGGAACAGATTGCTGATAAATCCATTACCGGACAAAAAGAAATGGCACTATGGGTAAATTCTCAAATTGCTTTCTCGGTGAATGGAATGAAGATGCCAAATATCTTATTAAAAGAATACAATGGTGTCACAATTCCGCTTGAGGAATATATGAAAGGGAGAAAAGAAGTGTTAGTAGTAAGAGTCAACGAATTATATTGCAGTGATTGCGTCAATTTCATACTTCAAAAAATAGGGCGTTTATCTAAAGAATTAAATCTTGACGAGAATATTTTGCTTATTGGAAGCTACCAATCGTCAACAGCTCGTAGATATTTAGAGAAAAACATGAAATTGCCTTCTACTGTATTTGATATAGAAAATGGAAATTTATCTCTCCCATTGGAAGAAGAAGGTTTTCCATATTGCTTTTTGTTATCAAGTGACATGACAATCTTACATGCTTTCATACCCGACAAAGCTGTTCCTGATTTGGCAAACAATTATCTTAAAAACATAAGTCAACGATATTTTCAAACCAATTAAAAATTTAGAATTATGAAGAAAAGAATTTTATTGTTATGCTTGTTTTGCATGACATTGGGTTTTGCCTATTCGCAAGAGCCTGATCCTCAGATAACAAATATGACTAAGGTTGTTATTTGCACATCTGATAAAAAATCGCTTATAAAAGCTGAGAGTTTAAAAGAAATATGGAAACCGGCTTATATCCATACTATCTCAATAAGTCCAAAGGCTAATCTCAAAGCACTTATTCGGTTGGAAGAATTATTGCAGAAAACTCCGATGTTATACAATCCGGAAAATACACTGATTATTTGTACAGACAAGTATCTTGAACTTATAAAGGAAGCGGCAGCGGGGTATAAACTCGTTCAACTCCCCAGTTTGGGATCTTCGGAATCTATGATTGTAGAGGGAAAGATTACTCCTTTGACGAAGGAAGACAACGAACCGGGATATGACTTTAAATTTGTAGAAGAGAAAGCTCTATAGTTCTGTCTATTAGATGCAAATAATGACTCATGCAGTTCCTGAAAAAACATATTACTGAACTATGTTTTATGCTATTATTGTGCGGCACCCTATGGGGAGCCGTGCAATTAATAGTGTCGGGGCATATATTCAACGGTGACTTTGCACTTTATATCCGACAGGCACAAAGCATACAATACGGAGATATGCAGCAAGTGTTTTCGGACATGCAGGAGATGATAACCCATTCTACTTATCAGCGCTATTCGCCTATACTTTACCCGTGGGGATATCCTCTGCTACTATTTCCGTGTGTGGCATTGTTTGGCATCAACTATCTTTTCAGCGGCTATAACGTATTTACCTCTTCGCTGTTCACGGCACTTTCTGATGGAAAAACATCTGCACTGGTATCCTTCAGCAGAACCTTTGTCTGTATTCTGGCCTCTTTACTGATTCTGCCGCAAATTATCGGATTAAAGGGAGTCTGGCTGGCAGTTCCGGTGGCAGAATTTGTGACATCAGGACTTTCTTTTTACTGTCAGAGAAGAAATTTATCGAAATACGGAATTTAAGAAACTTTTTTTTCATCTGGAACGTCTAATCTATAAAGAGTATAATGAATGGTAAAGAATGAATGGATAATACCATTTTAAGATAGTAAAGAGAGGATACGAAAGATGGTTTTTAGCAGCATAGCATTTATCATGTATTTTATGCCGGTATTTTTTCTGGTTTATTATATCCTGCCGGCTTCTTATAAGAATGCCTGGCTTTTCCTTGCCAGCCTTGGTTTTTATTACTATGGTGTCAGGGGAAATCCGGGTTATCTTTTACTTATGATTATGTCTGTGGTGGTCAATTTCGTGGCTGGAAAACTGATTGCGGCACAGAAGACGAAGCGGGCGAGGAAAGCCTGGCTTGTGGTTGGAATCGTCTATGATTTAGGATGGCTCATTCTGTTTAAATATCTGGGCTTTCTTATAGAGAATCTGAATGCCCTCTTTGGTGCAATGCACGTTAAGGTACAGCTGGAAACATGGAATCTGATTCTGCCGATTGGAATCAGCTTTTATACGTTTCAGATTATTTCCTATCTGGTGGACGTGTACCGGAGGGAAACAAAAGCGGAAAAATCGTTGATTTCACTGGGAACGTATCTTTGCATGTTCCCGCAGTTAATTGCAGGACCGATTGTCAATTACCATCTGATTCAGGAGCAGCTTCATAAGAGAAAGCATTCCATGGAAAAGGTGGAATCCGGACTTAAGGTATTTGCACTGGGACTTGCTTATAAAGTATTGCTGGCAAACCGGGTGGGACATCTTTGGACAGAGGTGACAGCAATCGGTTATGAGAGCATTTCCACACCGCTGGCATGGATGAGCATTGTGGCATACAGCCTGCAGTTATATTTTGACTTCTATGGGTATTCCCTGATGGCAATCGGACTGGGGCGGATGATGGGCTTTGACTTCCCACAGAACTTTAACAATCCGTATATGGCAGTGTCCATGACGGATTTCTGGCGCCGCTGGCATATGACACTGGGTGGCTGGTTCCGGGAATATGTATACATTCCGCTGGGCGGCAACCGCGGTGGTTTTGCAAAGACCGTCCGCAATATGTTTGTGGTATGGCTTCTGACAGGACTCTGGCATGGCGCAAGCTGGAATTTTGTATTGTGGGGACTTTTGCTTTTTGTCTTATTATTCGTGGAAAAAGCCGGACTTGGAAAAGTGTTGGAGCGGCATAAGGCGCTTGGTCATATTTATATGATACTCTGGATACCGCTTTCCTGGCTGGTCTTTGTGATTACGGATTTAAGCCAGCTTGGCATTTATTTGCAGAAATTATTCCCATTCTTTGGCAATGCCGGAACGGTATTGTTTCAGGGAGATTATCTGAAATATGGTAAGACCTATGGCATTTATCTGGTGCTTGGTATCCTGTTTGCAACAGGCGTTCAGGAGAAGCTCCTTAAGAAGAATAAGAACCGCCTCTGGGTGATTTTACTGCTGCTGGCATTATTCTGGGCGAGCGTATATTGTATGTATCTTGGAATGGATGATCCATTCTTATACTTCAGATTCTAGTGAGGAAATACGATGAAAAAATATAAATTTACTATACTTTTACTGCTGACATTTGTGATTGCATTCCCGGTGATTACCGTAAAGCTTGTAACTGCGGAGCAGGAGAAGAAGGCAAGGCAGGAAGAACTGGCGCAGGTGACAGACACAGAAAAAGAGCCGGCGGAAGCAGTTGCCGGAACGGAAGAAAACAGCACAGATAAAGCCGGTACAGGACAAGCAGATATTGATAGTACAGAAAATACAGAAGATAAAACAGGTACCAAGGATAATGAAACGGTGGCAGATACGGAGCAGGAGGGAACCTTTACAACAGAGGATATCAGCTATTTTTCCGATGCTTTATTTATTGGAGATTCCAGAACAGTAGGATTATCGGAGTATGCAGACCTTGGGGATGCGGATGTATTTGCAACGATTGGCTTAAGTTCCTTTAAGCTGTTTGAAACAGAGGTGGATATGCCGGGCTATGGAAAAGAAACTTTGGATGAAGTGTTAAGCCGGAAAAATTACGGAAAGATTTATCTGATGCTAGGTATCAATGAACTGGGATATCCACATGCAAGCATAGAAAAGCAATATCGTGAAGTGGTAGAGAAAATACGGGAAATGCAGCCGGATGCCATTTTATTCTTAGAGGCGAGTCTTCATGTTTCCAAGGCAAAATCCGATTCGGACAGCCTTTATAACAATGCCAATATTGACTGGCTCAATGGCGTGGTGGAGTCCTTATGTGACCAGAAGCAGACCTATTATATTGATGTGAATGAAATCTTTGATGATGGGGCAGGAAACCTCGATGCCCAGTATACCAGTGATGATGCCCATCCTCTAGGAAAATATTATGCCCAGTGGGCAGAATGGATTCTGACGAAAGCTATTGTAAAGGAAAAATAAGACCAAAACCCTTAGGAAAACGCAGTGGAAAACCGATATATTATTTATAAAAGTGTATACAACAGCTAAAGAAATATCCGATAACCGGATAAGCGTTGCAGAAAGGCAAGGGAAGCGTATATGAATGGAATCAATACCAGCTTTGGGACACAGAGCTTATATCAGAATGACGGGACACAGGGAAGTGCAAAGTCAGATGATAAGAAACAGGATAATAAGAATGACAGCAATGTAATAAAAGGTGCCGGTCTTAACCTGAATCAGACAGATCTGATTGGACAGAAGATGGCAAATGCCCAGAAAGAAGCATTAAAGAAGATTATGGATACATTTTCCGGTGAGCATGCAGTGGATGAAGAGATGGACGAGCGGCGTGCCCACATTAAGGAAATTGACAGCGAGATAAAAGATTATCAGAGTGAAATCCGCGACTTACAGGATAAGGAAGCTGAATTAAAGGAACGTTACCAGGTAGCGGATGGCAGCCAGGAAAAGGCAGACCTTGACCTTTTAAAGAAAGCCAGTACAGCAGAAGGAAGAAGCATGCTTTCCAAAGAAGAATTAGAGCATGTCTCAGAATTAAAGAAAGGCGGAATGACAGACTATCAGAAAGAGTCCATGGACTACTATAAAATGGAGTCAGAATACAGAAGCAAGATAAAAGACCTTGGAAAGGAAAGAGCCGAGGATAACGGATACCTCCGGGCAGTACATACGGAACGGTTAAAGCATCATGATATGATAGACAGCCAGAAGGAAGCGGAAGAAATATTAGACAATGCATCCGATGAAGCAACATTAGGACTGATTGGGGAAGCAGTAGACCACATCGATGAGACCATCAAAGAAAATGAGAAAGATACGGATAAGAAGGATGCAGACAAGAAAGAGGATAAGAGGACTGATACAAAATTAGACAAGGAGACCCAGAGCAGCCTTTTAAAGAGTGAAGCAGAGAAAAAGGTTGCGGAGCATAAACTTGCTGAGGACGATATCAAAGGACTTGTCTATGATGAGCAGTTATAAACAAAATGGACAAATTGTGCTGTCAGATATACAAATTGTCGAAAAAGTATAACATGACCATACAAAAAAAATCTATTGTATATGTCAAAAAAACGCATTGTTTCTTATACTAATAAATGTTAAAATACATAGAAGAAAAAAGAGGGAGGAAGTTAGCATGGCTTCATTCGTTGAAAACACACAGCACAAAGTAGAAAGAAAAGCTTTTGAGATAATGACCAATAGCATCGTAGGTAAGTTGACTAAGACAGATGATATCGCGAAAAGACAGGAAACATTCCTTGAACTTATTGACAAGGCAGAGACTTTCTGGGGAAATGGCGCAGACAAGGCAACATTGGATAAGGTCAGAGAGTATGTAAAGAATCCGGAGAACAGATGGGTGAAGTTTGTAAACCGTGTTCTGGATGAGACAAATCCAAATTATGCTAAGAAATTCCTTCTGAATTTAGGATATGAAGCATTTTTCCGTGGAACAAAGACAATCAGGGCAAACCGTGAGAAGTACAACTGTAATATTCCATGGCTGATTCTTTTTGACCCGACAGACGCATGTAATATGCATTGTGTAGGATGCTGGTCTGGCACATATGGCCACAAGAATAACATGTCCTATGAGGATATGGATAAGATTGTTACACAGGGTAAGGAACTTGGAACTTATCTTTACTTTATGACAGGTGGAGAACCGACTGTTCGTAAGAATGATATTTTAAAACTTGCTGAGAAGCATAATGATTGTATGTTCGGTCTTTTCTCCAACTCTACTCTGATTGATGAGGAGTTATGTAAGAAGATTGTAGAACTTGGAAATATTACATTCCTTCTTTCCATTGAGGGAACACCTGAGACAAATGACGGACGTCGTGGTGACGGACATTATGCAGCCGTTATGAAGGCAATGGATTTGCTGAAACAATATGGTATCATATTCGGAACTTCTATCTGCTATACCAGAGCCAATGTTGAGGCTGTTACCGATGAGAAATTCTTACGTTTCATTGCTGATAAGGGCGCACGTTTCGGTTTCTACTTCCATTATATGCCGGTAGGACAGAACGCAGCTCCGGAGCTGATGCCGACATTGGAACAGCGGGAAGAAATTATTAAGAAGATTCGCTGGGTTCGTACCGGAGACAATGATATCGGATTTTTCCCAATGGACTTCCAGAATGACGGAGAATTTGTTGGCGGATGTATTGCCGGTGGACGTAACTACTTCCATATTAATGCACAGGGAGACGCAGAACCGTGCGTATTTATCCATTTTTCGGATTCGAATATCCATGATAAGTCAATCCTTGAGATGCTACAGAGTCCATTGTTTAAGGCATATCATGAAGGACAGCCATTTAACAGAAACCACCTGCGTCCATGTCCGATGCTTGAGAATCCAAAGCTCTTAAGAGAAATGGTAAACAAGACTGGTGCGAAGGGAACAAACGCTGAGGCAGAAGAGACTGTTGAGCATCTTTGCTCTAAGTGTGACCACTATGCAGAAGAGTGGGGACCGGTTGCAGACCGTATCTGGGCAGAACAGAAACATAAGAAAGCACCTTATGAGAACTATACGGAAGAAAAGAGAGAACATCCGGAACTTGCAGCATTTGAGCATGCGGATGGTTCCGATGGATTAAGAGATGAGGATCTTCAGTAATTAAATCAGACGTTAAAATAGGACTAAATCAGCACTTGTGATGGAATATTCCATCAGCTGGTTTGGTCCTCTTTTTATTTCAGAAGAATGGTCGAATGGACTTGCAGCAGTTGCTAACGAACTTAAAAGAAGAGGTCTTGCAGAGATGAAAACGTGTAACATAGATTTGGAATTGTGTAATAAATAATCACAATTTTGAAAAAATAATTTTGGCACTAAAAGTAAAAAGTGCCGAAAATATTTTGGTGGATGATTGGCAAATGGATGAAAAGATTAAAATGTTATATGAATTATCAGTTTTTAACAAGAAGACATTTTTGATACAATTACAGATAATGTTGGTGTATTGAGCAAAAGTACTTTGGAAAAATATTTGAAAAAGTATTTGGAATCTGGTGAAATAGTGCGTATTGGAAGAAATGCGTATTGTGCCAGAGGAAAACTAAAAGATTATGAATATGATTATTCTGATATAGCAGTTCATATAGCGAAAATATTGAAGGAGGATTTTTACGATTTAGATTTCAGAATTTCAGAGCTGTATCAAATGAATCGTTTTTTGAATCATCAAATTGCACATAATGTTATTTTTGTCTTCGTAGAGAAAGAATTGTGTATTTCTGCCTTTGAAAGATTGAAAAAAGAGTATGAAGGCAACATACTTATAAATCCAACGGAAGAAGATTTTTTTAATTATAGACGAGAAGATATGATTGTTGTAAGAAATCTTTTGACGGAATCACCAAAAGGGAAAAAGGAGGTCTGGCATACAGGTTTAGAAAAATTGCTGGTAGACATTTTTTCGGAGAAGCTGATAAAAGCAATGTTTAGTGAATCAGAGTATCCAGCAATATATGAAACAGCATTTAATTCTTATGTTGTGGATGAGAGTCAGATGTTCAGGTATGCTAAAAGACGAAAAAGCGCAGATAAGATAAAGAAATTTATACAGGAAGAAACGGATGCAAAATTACGATTGGAGTAGAGTAGTTATCAATGATTATTAGAGAGAATTATAGCATGGCGTATTGTAAGAGCAGTCCCGGAACAGAGCTATCATCTGCATTGGAAGCAGGGACGGTATAAGCAATGATATAATCGTTGGCAATGCAGCCAAAGGAAAGGGCTGCGGTGGCACATAAATATAAATACCAGAGCTTTAGATTGCTCAGGCGGACCGTAATAAAATATGCAATAAGGCATACAGACAGGAGTGGGAAAAAGAACATCTCTGGTGGACTTAAAAACCGCCGGGGTGATAACTTTAGATGCAGACGATGTTACTGGTGATGCATTTATCTCTGCCGGTTCAGTTAAGCTTGAGGCGGATCAGTTGCACATCTATTTATCAGGTGGAACGGTGAAGTATCTGATAGAGGCAACGGATGGGCAGAACGGAGAAATCAGCCTGAAAAAGACTGGTTCCCTGAATTCGTTTGATCTGGATAATGGAAATAATATAAATGTAACAGATGCATTTTTTAAAGCAAAAGATACATTTCTGTCATCCAATGGAAACAGTAATTCGAACAGTTCGAGTGGCAGGATAGTTCTTGTGGGTGAAACAATAGCAGAAGGCAATCTTGAATTAGAAACAGTAAAAGATGTAACAATCCGCGCAAAGAAGACTGCGGTAAAAGGAAATCTCGCTGTCAATGCAGAAAATGGATATGGTGTTGAGATAACCAGTGAAGGGGGAGCAGTATCAACCGGAAGTACAGAGATTACGGCACCTTCATTATTTGTTACGCTGCAGGCACAAAATGACATTGCACTTCTGGGAGGAACATTGCAGACGCAGAATGATATCGTAAAATATAGCGATGGCGGGGAAAACTGGGTACAGATAATGGCAACCGGCGAGACATATGATGCAGATAACTGTGAACATCCGATTTTAGCAGGATATTCCGGCAGATGTATGGTCTGTGGAGCAAGTGACATAGAATATGCAGAGCTGATTGGAACGGATGGAACGACTAAGAGAATGCTGAATGGAGACTTCGGTGGAACCGGAGCACATAATGATTTCAGATACCTGGAAGATGGAGATACCATCAAATTTGTGAAGGATATTTATGGAAATGGAAGAACCGCAGCAATCGGAGACAGTAAAGCCGTAACCCTTGACCTGAACGGACATACATTGATTCTGGATACGATTTCATCAGGGAACAATCTTACCATTGCAAATGGTAACTATAAGGGAAAGATTACCAATGGCGGTGTCGGACTTACAAAGGAACTGACCTTTAAAAATGCAAAAGCAGCACTGAATGATTTACAGTGGATGACGAACAATGGATGAAGATTCAAAGCTGGTATTAAAGAATGTAAGCCAGGGTATTTCGAATTATGCTAATGTTGCACTGGAAGAAAGCCTGGGAACAATCCGGGGATTCCTGCCAAAAGATTATTCTATCGCAAATAGGAAGAGAAATCCTGCAGATGCTGATTACAGAAATACCATTGTGGATGCAGATGGTCAGATTGCCCAGAATGTGGAGCTTCGTTATCGTAAGATGACAGATGCAGATTTATCGGCAACGCTGAATCCAACGACCTATATTTATGATGGAACAGCAAAGGAACCGGAAGTACTTGTGGTATATGACGGACAGACACTGACAAAGGATACGGATTACACCGTTGCTTATTCGGATAACAAAAATGCAGGAAGTGCAGAGGTAACAATAACAGGTATTGGAGTGTATCATGAAGCAGCACATCTGCAATTTACGATAGGGAAGGCAGGTCAGGCGGCACTGGAACGAACGGTTCCGGCACAGTAGCGGGAACTTCAAATGGAAGTGGCACTGATGCAACCGGTTCCAATACGGCAGCCCTGACGGGAACAACACAGAAGACGGCAACCATAAAAACTGGTGATGAAACACCGGTTGGAAGAATACTGCTTCTGATGTTTTCCGCAGCCGGATTACTGGTTGTGGCAGCTGCAGGCAGAAAGAAATATTGTTAATTGTTTAAGAAGGCATGCAGCGCATCCTTTTGTGCTTCATAATCACTGATTCCTAAATCATAAAGCTCCTGCATGATTTTCGGGTCAGTGGTAAAAGTGCCAATCTTAACCTGATGGGACGGTGCAAAGAAAAATGCCCGTCCTTCTTTTTGTAATTTTGCAGCAACTTCTACCGAGTGCCGGTAATTTAAGTGTCTGTTATCAATTGCAGTAATCGTATTTGGAAATTTCCGTAACATCTTTTGGTAAAGAAAACGGTAACTCTCCGGCTGCTTGACATAGCCAAGTGGACGGCAGTAGATAATTACTACCTTGTCGCAGCCATCTGCAATGGCACGTTCAACCGGAATGGAATCTGCAACACCGCCATCATAGTAATAATTGCCGTGAAAAGAAATCGGTTTGCAGAAGCCCGGAAGGGCACAGGTTGCCATAATGCCGCGGTAATCATCACGGCCTAAATCTTCTTTGGAAAAATATTCTGCCTTTCCGGTGGCAGCATTGGTTGCCGGAAAATGAAATTCACTTGGATTTGCTACTAAGGCATCATAATCCAGCGGGTCGTTTCCTGTGGAATTGGTTAAGGTTCCGTAAATATATTGAAGTCCGAAGAGAGAACCGGTTTTAATCAGATTTTTGATACTGATGTAGCGGGGGTCCTTTACATGCTCTATATAGAAACGCAGATTACGACCACGTTGCCCGGCAAGGTAAGAAGCAGTATTTGCCGCACCGGCAGATACCCCCATACAATAATCAAATGTAACATTGTCGTCTAAGAAGGCATCCAGAATTCCGGCACTGTAAGCACATTTCATACCGCCGCCTTCTACAATCAATCCAGATTTTTCCATGGTATCACCTCTTGAGATATACTTCGTTAATTTTTTCACATATAGTTTAGCACATTGAAGAAGAATGTCAAAATACATTTTTTATTGTATGTATATTCCGGGAAAATATAAGAGTTTGCGGCATTCGGGCTGCTACCCATATGTCACTGCATTGTTAAGAGTCTCTAAGAATTTCATAAAATATAAAAAAAGTTCCGGCAACCGGCACAAATTCACATCCATGTTCATCTGTGCCTTGCTGGCACGTCCATGTGCCAGCATTGCCAGTTTTGGTGAGAAATT
>OLQD01001817.1_pt1 | contig 16667 bp, 17 predicted proteins | sample 1672841 | NCBI WGS metagenome assembly OLQD01 (sample SAMEA3136729, study PRJEB25190) | human gut metagenome | biome: human gut; feature: human-associated habitat; material: faeces | place: Austria | collected 2013 | reverse complement strand
CCCTCGGGGCGGCTTTGGCGCGATTTGATGATCGCCCAAACTGTCCAGCGCACCAGCCCCTACCCTCGCACTGCGTCAGCGGTAGCGGCGCAAGAGGTATAAGCAGTCCCCTGAACCGACAATGTCACCCACCGTACCAATTCCGCGAAATCAGCACCGTCAAATTCGCACCTGCCGCCCCGCGCAAGGAAGTCTTGAAACGTAGTTTCAAGTGGCGCTTTTGGTTACTTTTGTCGCCAAAGACAAAAGTAACTCGCGCTCGAAAGCGCGAAATTCCACCTCCCGCGCCCGCAGGCGCAAAAAATCCCCCGCCGGATCCGGCGGGGGATATCTTGTTGTTATGCATCGTAGATGCCCAGTATCACAATACCCGCCACCACCAGTGCGATCATGGCGTAGTGCTTCCAGCTGAGCTTTTCCTTCAGGAAAATGCGGCTCCACAGCACCGAGGCCACGCAGTAGGCGGAGATGATGGGCGCGGCCAGGGCCACGTGTTCCGTGTCCGCCAGCGCGTAGATGTACGCGAACTGGCCCGCCGTCTCGCACACGGCGCCCGCATACTTGGGGCCCTCCCGCTTGGGGACGAGTCGGCTCTTTTTGATAAGCACCACATACACGAAGCATACGATGCCCGCCAGCAGAAATGTCAGCTCATAGGCGCAGTTGGCGCTGTCCTCGTTCAGCGTTTCCAGCACCCGGCTGTCGGCAAAGGTGCCCAGTGCGTCCAGCAGGCAATAGATCACAGGCAGGATCAGCGCCAGCGCCGATTTGGCGTAGCGGTGGTTGCTGGCCTGCTGCCGTGCGGCCCGCAGGTCGTCGTCCTCCCGGGCCTCCACGATGCCCAGACCGATGACGCCCACGCATACCAGTGCTGTGGCGGCCAGCTGGGCCGGCACCAGCTCGCCCAGGCCGCCGGTGGCCAGCGCCAGCACCGCCACCAGTGCGCCGCTGGAATTGCAGATGGGGGAGGAGATGGACAGCTCGATATACCGCAGGCCGATGTAGCCGATGGTCATAGAGCTGATGTACAGCAGGGACACCGGCAGATACGTCAGGATGATGCTGCCGTTGATCTCCGTGCCGTTGATAAAAATCTCATAGGCGGCGTGCAGACCCATCACCAGGCCCACTGCCATCACCATTTTAAGATGGCTGTATTTGTCGTCTGCGTCCTGGCAGCCGATCTTGCTGAACAGGTCAGAGCCGCTCCAGCAGATCAGTGCGATCAGAGAAAACCAAAACCACATAAAAAACTCCTTATTCTATCATGTATAGCAAGATCTGCTATACGATAATGTACATTATTCAGAAAGTAAAAGTATAAACAACGAACACAAAATGCACAGAAAAAGGAGGCGGACGCCGCCGAAAGGGATGGTTGGGGAGAAACATACGGTTTCCTCCATGGTTTACATAATTATAATGAGATCAGGCCGGCCTCCAGCATTTTCTGTAGGCTCATCAGGATGCCCAGCTTGGCGTGGTACCAGGTCAGCCCACCCTGGAAATACACCGCGTAGGGCGGCCGTGTGGGGCCGTCGGCGGACAATTCTATGGAGCTGCCCTGCACAAAAGCACCGGCGGCCATGATGACATCGCTGTCATAGCCCGGCATAGGGGCCGGCTCCGGGGTGACGTAGCTGTCCACCGGCGCGGCGGCCTGTATGCCCTTGCAGAAGGCAATCATGCCCTCCCGGCTGCCCAGTTCCACCGCCTGAATGATGTCGTGACGCACCTCAGAAGCGCCTGGAATGACATGAAAACCAAGTTTTTCATAACAATTTGCGGCGAATACAGCACCCTTCACCGCAGAGGCCACCACCGTCGGCGCCAGGAAAAAGCCCTGGTAAAACTGGGTCAGCAGCCCCAGATTTGCGCCCACCTCCCGGCCAAGACCGGGGGCGGTGAGCCGCCGGGCGCAGCGCTCGATCAGGTCGGCGCGGCCGCAGATATAGCCGCCGGTGGGGGCCAGCCCGCCGCCGGGATTTTTGATAAGGCTGCCCACCATCAGGTCCGCGCCCACGTTCACCGGCTCGATCAGCTCTGTGAACTCGCCGTAGCAGTTGTCCACCATACAGATCACGTCCGGATTGCGTTGTTTACATAACGCAATCAACTCGCCGATCTGCGCTACTGAGAAGCTGGGCCTTGTAGCGTAGCCTTTTGAACGCTGTATCGTGATAAGTTTTGTTTTATTGCTTATTGCCGCGCAAATTTTATCGGTATCAAACGACCCATCCGGCAATAAATCGACTTGACGATAACTTACCCCGTATTCCTTCAGTGAGCCCACTGACTCCCGAATGCCGATGACTTCTTCCAGTGTGTCGTACGGCCCCCCCACCGGACTCAAAAGTTCGTCCCCCGGCAGCAGGTTCGCGCCTAACGCCAGCGCCAGCGCGTGGGTACCGCAGGTGATCTGCGGGCGCACCAGGGCGGCCTCCGCGCCGAAGCAGTCGGCGTAGACGCGCTCCAGCGTGTCGCGTCCCTCGTCGTTGTAGCCGTAGCCGGTGGAAAGGTTAAAATGATTGGCGGCCACGCGGTTTTTCTGCATGGCGGCGATGACCTTCAGCTGATTAGCCTCGGCGATGGCGTCGATGGCCGCAAAGCGGTCCTTCAGGTCGGACAGGATCGTTTCGCTGAAAGCCAGCACGTTTTCGCTGACGCCCAGCGCCTTATATGCTTCGTTCATAGTTCACCTCAGTTGGGAAATTGTACGCCGTTCAGGCGCATAATGAGTCGGATGGGATAGTCCCGATCCAGATAGTTTTTCTCGTACCACTCGAAGGTGGCGATGGGTGCGTGCATAAGCTCCGGTGCCTCGCAGCGAAAGGTCTCGAAGGTATTTCTGTCGCCGCTGAGCAGGGCGGCCACCACATCCAGCCGTCCCTCATCCGCAAGCCGCAGCAGGGCGTGGTCCATAGCGGCGGCACAGCCCTGCTCCTCCTCGTCGGCATACATCTCCCGACGGCCCAGCCAGTAGAGGAACTCCTCCGGGTCCAGGTCCAGCTTGGTAGTGATCTGGCTGAGCTTGAAAAACTCCTTGCGGTCCATGCGCTTCAGCACGTCGATCAGATACTGCACAAGACCGTCGTCCATGGCAATGCAGTCCAGAAACACCTCAAAGGCGTGCTTGTTGGCATCGGGGTCGGGGGTCGCGGACTTTTTCTCCGCGGCAGGGGCTTCCTGTGCCTTATCCGCGTTTTGAAGAAACAGCTCAAAACCGCCAAGGTCGCCGCTTTCGGCGAACAGCTCCTCCGGAAGCACCGTGCCGTCCTGGGCGGCGCAGGCGCGGACAAAGGCGGCCATGCCCATATCCTGTAGCTGCTGGCCCAGCGCCTGTATGCGGGCGTTCTCATCGCCGCCTTCCGGCAGGGTGATTCCCTCCGGGGCAGGACGCGTGCCCTCCCATACCTCGGTCATATAGCGCAGATAGTAATCAAAAAGGGTCATAGTTCTCCCTCACTTTCCAAATTGGAATTGTACCATACAGCGCTTGCCAATGCAAGAAATATCGGGTATGATAGGGGGAAACCGTGAAAGGAGCCGCCTATGGAAGCGTACTATGTCTATATGCTGCGGTGCCGTGGCGGAAGCCTGTACACGGGGATGACCAACGACGTGGCGCGGCGGATGGCCATGCATTGCAGCGGCAGGGGCGCCAAGTACACCCGGGCACACCCGCCGGAGGCTTTGGCGGCGCTGTGGCGCTGCGGGGACAAGATAACGGCGTCGCGGCTGGAATACGCCATCAAGGCGAAGCTGACCCACGGGCAGAAGGAAACGCTTGCCGCCGCGCCGGGGAGGATAGGGGAGTTGTTCCCCGCGCTTCCCGCCGAGGCGGTAACGACGCTGCCCGCGGGGAAGGAATTTCCAATTTTTGCAAATCAAACGTAAGCGCCGTTACCGGGAATGATAAAATTGGGATTTTTTCACAAAATGCTCTGGACAAACCGGAAATTCTTGCTATAATGAAGCTATCCGCAGAGGTACCTCTGCTTTTACGTTTTAATGAGGATTAAAACGAGCGCATCTGCGGAAATCTGAACATAACGGGGTAGGAGACATGAAGAAATTGTTGGCAACGATACTGGCGCTGGTGATGGCGCTGGGACTGTGCAGCGTGAGCTGGGCGGATGAGAACAATTATGTGACCGTCGAGCTGACCTATGGCAGTAATGTCAGTGCCGAGGACGTGGCCGCAGCTAAGGCACTGTACGAGGGTACGAAGTACGACACTTGTAAGGCCGCTAACGAGGCTTATATGGCACTGTTCGGTGTGACATGGGGAAAAGGCTACTTGGACGTGACCGACACTAACGCTCCGCTCTACAAGTACGCGGGCGTGTCCGGTTCTGTCACCGAGGTCAAGTTCTACATTCACGGTACGCTGGCGGGATTTACCTCCCTACAGTCCAGCGGTAATCAGATTGACTGCACTGTGGGAGGCAATCATCAGATTTTCCGTACCAGCTACAGCATCATCGGTGTGAACAATGCGGACGGCACAAAGGCACAGTTGACTGACGGCAATATTCAGGCCTATGTGGCTGGCGGCTACGGCAGCGGTCAGTTGTTTACTACATCTGGAAGGTTGACTGTTGACAATATTGAATTTGCCACGACTAAAAGCACTACTGTAGGTGCTTCTGCTTCTGTGGACGAAAATGCGCCTGACAAGGTAGTATCTTCTGCTGAAATGGAAATCAAGAACTGCATTTTCCGTGGTCGTCTGTATGTGTACGATAACTTCGACAACAAAGGTAAGATGACCTACAATATCCATGATAATGTATTTGATGGAACCAATTACAGCGGTGACAGCAACGCCTACTCCATATTTGCTCAGTGCAAGGGTGGCAACAAGTTGATCATCAAGGGCAATGAGATCAGTGGTTTTGCCCGTGGTATCAACATCGACCACGCCAATGTAGACGCTACCATCAGCGGCAACACTATTTCTATCACGGATCCCGGCCGTGCCTGCATCCAGCTGAGCAGCTTGACCAAGGCCGGCATTGAGGACAATACCCTGAACCTGACTGGCGGCAACGCCATCACTTTGCATAGTAAGTTGCTGAACATGAGCGCTGCGCCTACCGTCAGTATTTCCAACAACAAAATCACCGGCACAGGTTATTTGATTTATGATGATGCCAAGGCAAGCGATCAGACGTTCGATGGCAAGCTGAACCTGACCATGAATGGCAACACTGTGGCAAGCACTGTCAACACTACACAGGGTGTAAAGAACGGCACTGTGTATGGTACTTCCGATGTGGTGACCGGACAGGTCAGCGCAGGTGTTACCGTTCAGCAATCCACCGGCGGGTATTATTACCACCCCACCACCGACACCAAGGCGGACGAGACCAAGGGCAGCCCCAAGACCTTTGATGCGGGTGTGGGTATCTGCGCCGTGACGGCTGTCCTGTCCGTCACCGGCATGGCATGGGTCGGCAAAAAGCGGCACTGAGCGAACAAAAAAAGAAAGCCCATACGGGCTTTCTTTTTTTGCGTGTCAGTCGTCCAGCTTGCCCCGGGCATGGAGCACATCGTCGGGGGTGATGGTCATCAGGTCCTCGCGGGTGACGGTCGGCATCTTGGCCAAACGGTTGTTCTGGGCCACCAGAATGTGCTCGAACAGGTTGCGGACGCCGCGGGCATTGCCGAAGCTGGGGTCGGCGCTCTCCTCGGCGATGTAGTCGCGGACCAGGGGCTCGGCCTCCGGCGCGAGGACGTAGCCCTTGCCGCAGCGCATTTTGAAGATCTCGAACATCTCCTCCGGGGTGTAGTCCTCGAACAGCAGGAAACGGTTGAAGCGGCTCTCCAGACCGGGGTTGGAGTGGATGAATTTGTCCATCAGCTCCGTGTAGCCCGCTACGATGACCACCAGGTCGTCGCGGTGGTCCTCCATGGCTTTGAGGATGGTGTCGATGGCCTCCTGACCAAAGTCGTTTTCGGACTTGCCGTTGAGGGCGTAAGCCTCATCGATGAACAGCACGCCGCCCATGGCCTTTTCAATGACCTTCTGGGTCTTGAGGGCGGTCTGGCCCACATAGCCGGCCACCAGACCGCTGCGGTCCACCTCCACCAGTTGGCCCTTGCTGAGGATGCCCAGACTGCGGTAGATGCGGGCCATCATGCGGGCCATCATGGTCTTGCCGGTGCCGGGGTTGCCGGTGAAGACCATGTGGAGCGACATATCGGTGGTGGGCAGGCCGTGCTGCTCGCGGAGCTTGTAGACCTGGACCATGTTGATGAGGTCGTGGACCTCGTCCTTGACCACGTTCAGGCCGATGTAGGTGTCCAGCTCGGCGAGTAGGTCCTCGATTTTTTCCGGAGGCGGAAGCTCCTCGGCTTTTTCGGGCACGGCATCGCCGGGCTTGGCGTCGGCGGTGGGGGGGACGGGCTTTTCGGGCTCAGCAGGCTTTCCGGGGGCGGCGGGGGCCTTGCCAACGTCCTGGAAGGGCGTGCCCCAGAAGTCGCTGCCCATGCGGCGGACGTTGTTCTCCGTCATGGAGCGTATCACGTCCAGCTGCTGCAAAATGATCTGATCTTTCTTATCCATAGTGGCACCTCTCAGTGAAATCGGATATGCCGCGTGGCACGCAGCAGAAGCGCAGTGATGAAGCCGGTCAGCGCACCGGTGAAAAGGGACACGGCCAGCAGAAAGGGGAGATAGCCCAGGACCATGGTGCTGCCAAGGGTGATGACCGCCGCGGCCATCTGGCCGATGTTGTGCGCTGCCGCGCCGCCGATGGACACGCCGTAGACGCTGAGCTTCGGCAGACGCCGCAGGAATATCATCACCAGCATGGCGGTCAGTCCGCCCAGCACGGAGAACAGCATGGCCGACAGGTTTCCGGCAAACAGTCCGCCCAGCAGACAGCGGGTCAGCAGAATGGCCAGCGCCGCGCCGGCACCCAACTGATACAAGGCGAACACAGTGACGATGTTGGCAAGGCCCAGCTTCACGCCGGGCAGGGGCACCAGCAGGGAGATGGGGAACAGCCCCTCCAGGGTACTGAGCCCCAGCGCCAGCGCTGCCAGCACGGCGCAGAGGGCGATGTTTTTTGCTGTCCACTTCATGTGCTCACCCCACGATCACGTCAGGTGCGTCCGGCGCGGACGCACCCTCCAGGTGGACGACCACCTGGGCAGGCAGGCACACGATGGACTGCCCGGCGCGGGAGATGGCCCCGGTGTGGACGCAGTCCCGGGTGGGACAGTCGCTGTCGGTCACGGAGACGGCGCCGCCCTCGGCGGCAATGTGCAGCGTATAGCCGCGGCTGGTGACGGTAGCCTCGGTGAAGTCGGACAGGGGGACACGGCGGACCTCCTGACCGGAGATGTCGATGACCACGGTGAGGGCGCCGCTTTGGTTTTTGGGCAGATAGAAGCACAGCGCGGAGACGACGGCCAGCAGCACGACCGCCAGCGCCACCAGCGCGTCAAAGCGGTTCCATTTCAGTTCAGGAGGCGAGGAGCTGGTAGACATAGGCGGTTCCGTCCTTTTCGTTGAAACAGTCAGCCAGGCCGGGGGTATAGACCACGCGGCCGTCCCGGGTGATGAGCACCATGTCGAAGGACATATCCTGGGCGCGCCAGAAGTCCACGGCGGCCTGCTCACCCATAACGTACAGGGCGGTGGAGTAGGCGTCGGCACGGGTGCCCTGCCCGCCGAAGCCGCCCCGTGTGACGACGGAGACGCTGGTCAGGTCACTTTGGACGGGATAGCCGGTCTTAGGATCGAGAATATGCTGGTACACCGTGCCGTCCGGCGCGGTGAAATAGCGCTGGTAGCCGCCGGAGGTGACCACAAAGGCATCCGACAGGCTCAGGGTGCAGACATAGCCCTCGCTGTCGGCGGGATCCTGAATGGCCACCGACCAGGGCTTGTTCTGGGCGTTGGTGCCGTAGACGTACACGTTACCGCCCAGATTGGCGCAGCCGCCGGTGAGGGCGCTGCGGTGGAACAGGACGGCGGCGCAGTCGGAGGCGTAGCCCTTGGCGATGCCGCCCAGATCGACGGAGCAGCCCTCATCCAGAGAGATGCTGCAAAATTCGGACTGGTGGACGTGCTCATAGCCCACCAGAGGCAGCAGCGCGTCGATCTCCGCCTGAGAGGGGACGCGGGGACTGTCGGAGGTGATGCCCCACAGCTCCACCAGCGGGGCGATGGTGATATCGAAGGCACCGTCCGTTTCCTGGCTGTGCTGCAGGGCCCAGGACAGCAGCTGCGCGCCGTCCTCGTCCCAGACGGCGGAGCCGTCACGGTTCAGACGGGAGACCTCGCTGGTGTCCACCGTGCGGGAGAGGGCGGATTCCAGCGTGTTGACGGTGCGGCTCAGGTCAGTCAGCACGTCATCAGCGCCGTCGCCGATAGCCACGAAGGTCATGTAGGTGTCCATGGCGAAGAGCTCCAGCGTCTCACGCTTCTGTGTGCCGCAGGCGGCGAGCGACAGGGCCATCAGCGCGGCCAAGATAAGGCAGGCAAATCGTTTCACAGCTCCCGCCGCCCTTCCAGGGCCCGCATGAGCGTGGCGTCGTCGGCGAATTCCAGGTGGCCGCCCACGGGAATGCCATAGGCCAGGCGGGTGACCTTGACGCCGAAGGGCTTGAGCAGCCGGGCGATGTACAGCGCCGTAGCCTCGCCCTCGGTGTCCGGGTTGGTGGCCATGATGACCTCAGTGATGCCGCCCTGGGCCACGCGGTCCAGCAGGGATCTGATGTGCAGATCATCGGGACCCACGTGGTTCATGGGGGACAGCACGCCGTGAAGCACATGGTAACGGCCGCGGTACTCCCGGCTGCGCTCGATGGCGATCACGTCCCGGGGGTCAGCCACCACGCAGATGGTGGCGTCGTCGCGCTTCTGGTCGGCACAGATGGGACACAGGCCGCCGGCGGTCAGGTTCTGACACACGGGGCAGAGGGTCACGTTGCGCTTGGCGTCCATGATGGCGTCGGCAAAGGCCCGGGCCTCCTGCTCCGGCAGGGACAGCACATAGAAGGCCAGTCGCTGGGCGGATTTATAGCCTACGCCCGGCAAGCGGGCGAACTGCTCCACTAATTTTTCCAGCGGAGCGGGAAAATACTCCATAGGATGTTACCCTCTCAGTTCTTTAATCTTGGCGGGGATGTCCGCAGCCTTGTATACGGCGCTGCCGGCCACCAGCACGTTGGCGCCGGAGGCGATGCAGAGCTTGCAGGTGTCGCCATCCACGCCGCCGTCTACCTCCAGTTCACAGGTGGGGTTCATGGCATCGATATAACCGCGGATGGCCTGTACCTTGGGCATCATATCGGCCATAAACTTCTGACCGCCGAAGCCCGGCTCCACGGTCATGACCAGGATCAGCTCCACCTTGTCGATGAAGGGCAGGACGGCGCTGGCCGGGGTTTTGGGCTTGACCACCACACCGGCCTTTTTGCCCTTGGCGTGGATCTTGTTGATGGCGGAGAGAATATTCTCCTCGGTGTCCGCCTCCACATGACAGGTGACGATGTCCGCACCGGCATCGCAGAACTGCTCCACATAGCGGACCGGGCGCTCGATCATCAGATGGACGTCCAGGGGCAGGGCGGTGGTGGGACGAATGGACTTGACCACCGGAATGCCGATGGAGATGTTGGGCACGAACAGGCCGTCCATCACGTCCACATGGACGTAGTCGGCGGTGGAGATCTTTTCGATGTCGCGGGCCAGGTAGGCAAAATCCGCGGACAGGATGGAGGGGGCGATCTTGATCATAGAGCAGCTTCCTTTCGCGCCGCACCGGCAGCGGTGCGGCGGCATAGTATGGGATATGCAGGCCCCGCAGTGCGGCAGACAGCGCAGCCGATCCCGCCCGGAGAGGTCGGGGCCTGCGGGGAGCCGGCGGGTGACCGCCGGCTCGCGGTGCATAATCAATTTATTATAGCATAGGTTTATGGCGAATTGCAAGGCGGCGGGACTGGTTTTGCACCGGCAGTAAAAAAACAAAAATTTGTCCATTCTGTGAATTTTGAATAAAAGGGGTTTACCTTTGCTGACTTTTCCTGTAAAATATCTTGTCAGAAAATCTGCGGTGTGGACGCGGAAGGCAAAGGGACGGTTTTATGAACTTCTTGCAACGTATCGGCAACGCGCTGTCGCGCTTCATGTATGGGCGCAACGGTGTGGACCGGCTGACGCTGACCATGGTCTGGACGGCTCTGGTACTGGATATCATCAACATTTTTCTGCGGGAGAAGGTGCCGCTGGCATACAGCATCATCGGCACCGTGGCCGGGATCATCACCCTGCTGGCACTGTTCCGGATGTTTTCCCGCAATCTGGAGAAGCGCCGGGCGGAGAACGCGAAGTTCATGGAGAAGGTCTGGTGGCCCATCAGCCGACGTATGACCGGGAAACGGCAGCAGCGGATGGATAAAGAGCACTGCTACTTTACCTGTCCGGGCTGCGGCGCGGTGTGCCGGGTGCCCAGAGGGAAAGGACGCATCGTCATCACCTGCCCTCGCTGCGGCAATGAGATACACGGAAAATCATAAGAAGCATAAAAAAGCCCACCCCGAAGAGGTGGGCTTTTATCGTTGTCACAGCACTTTGCTGAGGAAGTCCTGCAGCCGGGGGTCCTGGGGATGGTCGAAGATGTCCGTGGGGGAGCCTTCCTCCAGGATCTTTCCGTCGGCCATGAAGACCACGCGGTCGGCTACCTCACGGGCGAAGCCCATCTCGTGGGTGACCACGGCCATAGTCATCCCATCCTTGGCCAGGTCGCGCATCAGGTCCAGCACTTCACCCACCATCTCGGGGTCCAGGGCGGAGGTGGGCTCGTCGAAGAGCATGACCTCCGGATCCATGGCCAGAGCACGGACAATGGCGATACGCTGCTTCTGACCGCCGGAGAGCATATTGGGATACTCGTTGGCCTTGTCGGACAGGCCGATGCGCTCCAGAAGGGTGCGGGCCTGGGTCTCGGCCTCAGCGGGCGTTTTTTTCTTCAGGGTGATGGGCGCCAGTGTGATGTTCTGCAGCACAGTCTTATGGGGAAACAGGTTGAAGTGCTGGAACACCATGCCCATCTTCTGACGGTGCTGATCGATGTTCACCTGCTTGCTGGCCAGGTCCACACCGTCGAAGAAGATGGCGCCGGAGGTGGGCTCCTCCAGCAGGTTCAGGCTGCGGAGCAGCGTGGACTTGCCGGAACCGGAGGGGCCGATGATGGCCACCACTTCACCCTTGTGGATATCCAGATCGCAGCCGTCCAATGCGTGAACGGTGCCGTGGTTGTATTCCTTGACCAGGTGCTTTACGGAGATGAGAACTTTACTGCTTATCGCCACGGCGCATTCTCCTTTCTATGGCCTCGATGGCTTTGGAGGCGGGATAGTTGATGCAGAAGTAGACCAGCGCGGCCAGCACGTAGGGAGCCAGGGTGATGTAGCTGTTGCCGGAGACGGTCTGGGCGGTGTACATGATCTCCGCCATGCCCAGCACGGAGCAGATGGAAGACTCCTTCACCATGGTAACGACCTCATTGGCCAGGGCGGGAAGCACGTTCTTGATGGCCTGGGGCAGCACGACCAGACGCATGGACTGCCAACTGCTGAGGCCCAGAGAGCGGGCCGCCTCGGTCTGCCCCTTGTCCACGGCCAGTATACCAGCGCGGAATATCTCGGCTACATACGCCGAGCTGTTCAGCGCCAAAGCGACCACGCCTGGGATAAACCGGTTGATGGCGATGAAGCCGAACAACAGTGTCCGGGGCAGGCTAATGTAGTGGAACAATCCGAAGTAGATGATGGACAGCTGCACCAGCATGGGGGTGGAACGGAACACGGCGATATACGCGCCGGCGAACCACTTGACGGGCTTGATCTTGCTCAGGCGCATCATGGCCAGCAGCAGGGCGGGGATCACGGCCAGCAGCACGGACACCACCGCCAGCAGCAGGGTGTATTCAAAGCCGCGGACGAAGGCAGAGCCGTACTTGGGCAGGAACGAGAAGTTAAAGAAGTTGGTGTTGTCCATGTTGACAAACAGATCATTCCACGACATAGACGAAGCATCCTTTCAAAAGTTCTTAAGAACACGCAAGCGTGCAAGGCATCTGCCACGTTTGCGATAGGGAACAGGGAGATCAGCCCACGTAGCTCAGGCCCACGTTGCCGTCCAATACCAGCAGGTCGATGGTGCCGTTTTTCAGCTCGGTGACCAGGGTGGGGACCAGAGACTCCAGAACCATGCCGTTGGCAGCTTCGGGGAACATATCCGCGGCGGCCATGGCCTTGGTGGTGTTCTTCTGGGCGCCGATGATGACGGAGGCCTGGTTGATATCGTCAACGGTCTTGTACTTGTCGGCGTTGGCAGCCTTCACCAGAATGACGGGAGGCAGATCGGTGTAGTAGGGATCGGAGAAGTCACAGGCCTTGGCACGCTCCTCGGTGTACTCGCAGGCGGCCAGCACCACGTCAAAGTCGCCGTTGCTCAGGGAGGTCACCAGGTTGTCGAAGTTCATGGACTCGATCTGCAGGGTCATGCCCATGGACTCGGCGATATACTTGGCTACTTCCACGTCGATGCCAGCGTACTCGGTCATAGCGGCATCAGCGAAGAACTCATAGGGGGGATAATCGGGGCTGGTGCCCATGACCAAAACGGGCTTGTCGCTGGCAGCGGCATCCTCATCGGCGGCAGCCAGATCGGAGGAAACGGAATCGGGGGTGTACGTCTCCTGAGAGGCGACCTTGTTCTCGATCTCCTTGATCAAGGCACCGTCATTGGCGGTCAGCTCAGCGATGGCCTTGTTGATGCCCTCCAGCAGACCCTTGGGGTCGCCCTTCTGCACCAGGACACGGTAGGGCTCCGTCTCGCCCCAATCCACCACGTTCTCCAGAACCACCAGAGAATCATCGGTGTTATCGGTGTTGGCATCATCCTTGGCGGTGTCGTCAGCCTTCTGGCCGCAGGCCACCAGGCTCAGCGCCATGACCAGCGCCAGCAGCATTGCCATAAACTTTTTCATGTTACTTACTTCCTTTCAAAACATATATGGTCCTATACCGGGAACCGGAATATAGACGGTCATATTGGAGGTTCCCCTCCTGACGATGGCTACTATACACCTGACGTGAATAAATGTCAACATGAATTTGTATAAAAATCCGCACGAAATATAAATTTGTACAAGAAGCACATGATAAACCGGGGAACATAGGAAAGGCTGTTGTGTATATTGCTGTATACGATAGTCGCATAATTGAATAAATATGCAAATATGCAGAGTACAAGAAAAAAGCGGAAGCGCCAGCCTTTTGACTGGCGCTTCCGAATCCAAAAAGGGAGCCATGAAGAAGCTGCCGTGTTTACATTTCGATGAGCCGTGCGGCATACAGGTAGGTGCGGGCGTAGTAGCTCTCGTACAGGGAGCTGATGATGACACCGCTGGAGGTGCTGGCGTGGATGAACTGCCCGTTGCCCAGATAGATGCCCACGTGGCCGATACCGCTGCCGCCGGTGGCAAAGAACACCAGGTCGCCGGGGGCACGTTCCTCTGTGGTGACGCCGCGGCACATATAATACTGGCTGGTGGCGCCGTGGGGAAGGCTGATGCCAAAGGCACCAAAGACCTTCATGGTGAAGCCGGAGCAGTCGATGCCGCTGTAGCTGGTGCCGCCGTAGCGGTAGGGGGTGCCCAGATATGTGTACGCCTGAGAAATAACGTCTTCCAGCAATGTATTGGTGGCGGCGGTGCCCTCATAGTCCGCGTAGTGCACGGGCTGGCAGTACTCGGCCAGAACGTATCCGGTGTCGGTACCATAGGTGACCTTGTACCATTCACCGTCATCGGTAACGTCCAGCAGCTGGGCTGCCTTGCCGTCAAAGATGATGCGAAGGCGATCGGCAGAGGTGTCCGGCTCGGCGCGCAGGGAGAGATAGGAGCCGCAGTCTACCAGAACGCCGTCATACTCTGCCAGAAAGTTCTGCTTTTCCAGGGCTGCCGTTTCCTGCAGCAGGGCCTGGGCGGCCAGTTGATTGAGGGTGGGCGTCTCACCGCCGTCCAGCAGGCCGGAGGCCTGGGCCAGGCGCAGGCCGCTGCCGGTCTGCATAGCGGTAGCAGCGCTGGATGCCACGCCGTTGCCCGCCAGGACCTCGGCCGCGGCGGCGTAGCCAGTGGTGTCGATGGGCGTGGCCTCGTCCGCGTTAGCGGCGGTGACAGCGCCAGAGAAAAGCAGCAGGCCGGAAAGGCTCAGTGCCGCGATCTGTTTTCCAAGCATGGGATATTACCTTCCGTTCGCATAGGATCTGCCGGGGTAAGGCTCCCGGCATACACCGTCAGTCGGCGGGGAAATGGCTCCCCCGACATCTAACATGAAGTATCATAGCACAAGTCTATCAAAAAAGCTACACAAAAATTACAAAATGGAAACAAAATTTTCAGAATGGTTATAATTGAAAAGGAAACTTGCAATATTTGCATAGTAAGTGCTATAATAACGACAAAAAGTGCGGAGGTGAGCACATGGAACCATTGCAATATGAGGCGAGGGGATACCTGAAGGAGCCGTTTCGACTGTTCCATCTGGCAGACGGGCGGGGGGAATATATCGAATACCACTACCATACGTTCCACAAGATCATCATTTTGCTGGCCGGCAGAGCTGGCTATGCGGTGGAGGGGGAACGGTATGAGCTGGCCCCGGGGGATTTCGTGTTGGTGGGCAGCGGGAGCATCCACCGGCCGGTGGTGGAAACGGGGGATTATTATGAGAGGATGATCCTGTATATCGCACCGGACTATCTGCGCGCACTGACGGCAGGGGACTGCGATCCGTCCGAGTGCTTCCGACAGGCACAGGAGACATTTCAATATGTATACCGGGACGAGGGCGGCAGCTGCGTGCGTCCGCTGTTCCAGGCATTGGCGGAGACGGTACGGCAGGGAGGCTACGGGGCAGCGCTGCTGGCGCAGGCGCAGTTTACGGAACTGATGGTGGAGGTGAACCGGGTGGTCCGGGGCGGCCACAGGGTGGGCGCCGCCGGCGGCGACAGCAAGGTGGTGTCACTGCTGCAATACCTGAACCTGCACCTGGCCGATCCACTGACCATTGATGAATTGGCCGCGCGGTTTTATATCAGCAAGTACCACATGATGCGCCGGTTCCGGCAGGAGACGGGGTATTCCGTGCATGGATACCTGACAGAGAAGCGGCTGCTGCTGGCCCGGCAGCTGTTGGGCCAGGGCTGCACCCCGGCGGAGGCGGCGGCACAGGCGGGGTATCAGGATTACTCTACCTTTTCTCGGGCCTATAAAAAGCAGTTTGGCCATGGGCCTTCGGCGGACACCAAAGGAAAACAGCAGGATTTGCAAATAACAACGCAGGAATTCTGATTTACTTTGCGAAAAATGCCCGTATAATAGGGGCTGTAAGACTTCATTTGAGAGAGTTGGAGGTCACTATGAAAAAATTTCTGAAGAACTACTGGTTTATTCTGTGTATGCTTGCCGGTATCGTGGCAGGCTGCCTGGTAGGCGCGTTTGCGCCCAGTTTCGGCAGCAAGATCGAGTTTTTGGGTACGCTGTTCATCAATATGATGTTCTGCGTGGTGGTGCCTATGGTGTTCTGCTCCATTGCCTCCGCCATCGCCAATATGAAGAGCGTGAAGCGCGCCGGCAAGATCATGGGCGTGACCATCGCCACGTTCCTCGTCACCGCCGCCATTGCCGGTGTACTGATGTATATCGTCTGCCGCATCTTCCCGCTGGTAGATGGACATTACACCATTGTGGAGGGCGAGGTCGGCGAAGCACTGGGCTTCGGCGATATGATCGTCAATTTCTTTACGAAGCCTGACTTTGCGGAGCTGCTGAGCCGCCGGGCCATTCTGCCCCTGATCGTGGCGGCGGTGCTGTTCGGCTTCGGTGTCCAGATGAATGGCGGTCCCGAGACCAAGACGGCGCAGTTCCTAGAGGATATCACCAACTGCATTATGAAGACCGTAAAGCTGGTCACTTACTATGCGCCCATCGGCTTCTTCGGCTTCTTTGCCAGCCTGGTGGCTACCTACGGCCCGACGCTCATCGGCGATTACAGCCGTACGCTTATCATCTACTATGTGATGAGCTTTGCCTATATGTTTATCTTCTTCCCCATCTATGCCCGGTTCGGCGGCGGCAAAGGCGGCGCCAAGATCATGTTCTCCAAGCTGTTCCGCCCGGCGGCGGTGTCCTTCGGTACCTGCTCCAGCGTGGCTACCATTCCCACCAATATGGAGGTGGCGGAGGAGTCCGGCATCAGCAAGGACGTGACGGACATCGTGCTGCCCCTGGGCGCTACCATGCACATGGACGGCTCGGCCATGTCCGCCATCATCAAGGTGGCATTTCTGTTCGGCGTGTTCGGGATGGACTTCTCCACGGATAAGGCTATTTTGGCTATCATCGTGGCGGTGTTCTCCTCTGTGGCCATGAGCGGCATTCCTGGCGGCGGCGGCACCGGCGAGCTGGTGGTCTGCACCATCTTCTTCCCCGACCAGCTGGCTGTTGCTTATCCGATCGCGCTTGCCATCGGCAACCTTGTCGACCCCCCGGCCACCATGGTCAACTCCGCCGGCGACTACGTCGTGTCCTTCATCGTCTCCCGCTATGTGGACGGCAAGGATTGGCTGCAGAAGGCCA
>OLQD01001803.1_pt1 | contig 16777 bp, 14 predicted proteins | sample 1672841 | NCBI WGS metagenome assembly OLQD01 (sample SAMEA3136729, study PRJEB25190) | human gut metagenome | biome: human gut; feature: human-associated habitat; material: faeces | place: Austria | collected 2013 | reverse complement strand
TATATCAAACGGAGATTATCACGGCAAATACCCGAACCTTCTTATTTGGATTGACTTAAGAGGCGTAAAATGATAAAATTATCTGTAAAAGATTGTTTGAGTGCGGGGGAGCCTGCACCGGAGGATAAATGCTGTACTATACTTCGTCACCCCAGGAAACGGCGATTCTTGCACAAAAGGTGGCCGGACAAATCGATAAAGGCTGCTTTATAGCCTTTCGCGGAGATCTCGGGGCCGGCAAAACCGCATTTGTTTCGGCGCTTGCTGCTGCGCTGGGCAGCCGTGCAAGCACCGGCAGCCCGACTTTTGCTTTGCTTAACCAGTATACCGACGGCCGAATTCCCGTATATCATTTTGATTTGTACCGTATTAACGGCGAGGAAATATATTCTTTGGGCTTTGATGAGCTTTTCTTTGACGAAAACGCGGTATGCTGTGTGGAATGGAGCGAACGCCTGAGCGAAAACGATATGCCGAAACGGCGGCTCGATATAAATATTATGAAGCTGGACGGCGATAAACGCTGTTTTGACATAACTCCGAAAGGCTATAAAGAGGGAGAAATAAACATATGATAATCCTGGCGCTGGATACGGCCAGCAGGTATTGTTCGGCGGCTCTGTATATCGACGGAGAGATTACGGCGGAGCAGATGCTTTCAAACGGGCTTGTGCATTCCCGTACGCTTATGCCGATGGTGGACGGCGTGCTGTCCGGCTGCGGCATTGCTCCGAGCGATGTGGATATATTTGCCTGCAGCAACGGGCCGGGTTCCTTTACCGGCATAAGGATCGCGGTAAGCACCGTTAAGGGGCTTGCGCTGCCTTACGGCAAGCCGGTAGTGGGCATCTGCACGCTGGAATCGGCTGCGGCATGCGTGTTTGCGCCGGGCAGAATCGTCTGCCCTATACTTGATGCCCGCTGCGGTCAGGTGTATGCGGCGGCATATAAGGACGGCGAAGCCGTCATTCAGCCCGCGCCGATACTGCTGGACGATCTGCTGAATAATCCGGAGCTTGGCACTGAGCCCGTAATGTGCGGGGACGGGATAAAGATTCATCGTGCGGCAATAAGCGAAAAAATGCCGAAAGCGGTGTTTGCGCCGCCTCCGTCATCCTATCAGCGCGCCGCTGCGGTGGCGTGGGCGGCTGCGGTCAGAGCGGAACGCGGTCAGATACAATCCTGCTTTGAGCTGGATGCCGAATATATGAGAAAATCCCAGGCGGAACGCAAATATGAGGCAAAGCATGGCGGCGCATGAGATGGTTTCCGAAAATACCGCGCCCCGGGGCGATATTCTCTCCGAAATTAAATTTGATATTCTTCGCAGTGAATATATAGACGGTATAAAAAGCATTGAGGATGAGGCGTTCAGCGTGCCGTGGAGCAGGGAGGCTTTCGTTCGGGAGCTTGATAATCCTGTGGCGGTGTATACGGTTGCGCTTTTTGATTCCCGGGTTATCGCCTACGGCGGAATGTGGCATATACTGGAGGAAGGGCAGATAACCAATATCGCCGTGCGCAGCGATGTCCGCGGGCGCGGTGTTGGGAATGTACTGCTTGCAAAAATGCTTGCTTCCGCAAGGGAAAAAGGAATGGAAAGGGTCACCCTTGAGGTGCGCATAAGCAATGCACACGCCCGCAGGCTGTATGAAAAGCACGGCTTTTGCTGCGCGGGAGTGCGCAGGGGCTATTACCCGGACGGCGAGGATGCCGCAATTTACTGGGCGGAGTTATAGCGCCGTGTTTGCCGCGAATGCCGGTACAATAGGAATTCCGCATAAAAACTTCGCAAGAGGTAACAATGGATTATAAAGATTTTCAGCTTAATATAGATTCTTTAAGCGTGCATTGCAGGCAGCTGGGGCAGGGGAAGGACTGTGTGCTGCTTCACGGCTGGGGCTATGCGAGCGAGCTGCTTATGCCGCTTGCAGAGCATTTGGCCCGATCTTTACGGGTAACGCTCATTGACCTTCCGGGACACGGCAAAACATCGGAGCCCGCAAGGCCGTACAGCATTGAGGATTTTGCATCCGTTGTTGCGGCGGTTTGCGAAAAAACGGGAATTAAAAAGGCATTTTTTTGGGGGCACAGCAACGGCGGGCGCACGATAATTGCCATGAGCCGTAAATACAGTTCTCTTTTTGAAAGGATTGTGCTTTGCGATGCCTCCGGAATACGGCCAAAAAGAGGTATAAAATACTACTCAAAGGTATGGTCCTATAAGCTTGCCAAGGCTGTTTTGAAGCTGCCGTTTTTTACGCAGCGGCAAAGGGAGCGCCTTGCAAACGGCCGCGGATCGGCGGATTACCGTGTGCTTTCGCCCGTTATGAAGGCTACATTTTCCCGTATAGTGGGGGAGGATCTTGCCCCGCAGCTTAAAAATATCAAGGTGCCCACGCTTCTTATATGGGGAGAAAACGATGCGGATACGCCGCTTTACATGGGCAGAATAATGGAAAAGGAAATACCGGATGCCGCGCTTGTGCTTTATCCGGGAAAAGGACACTATGCCTTTGCGGAGGATTATGCAAAAACATTGGCAATACTTGATTCCTTCTTTGCATAAAAGCGGGAATGAAAACTCCGTATGCATTTTAATACGGTCGGGAAAAGCACGGCAGGCTTTGGTAACGGCAAAAGGACAGGAGCTGTAACTTATATATGAATTATTTTTTTATGACTCTAAACGGCGCGGCAATGCTGCTGCTTACGGCAGCATTGCTGGATGCGGGCAAGTATTATCTGCATTTTTTGCAGTTGGAATCGTATTATCTTGCGGGATACAGCCACAGCATGTTCAAAAAATGGTATGCTTTTTTGCTGATATCCCTGCCTGCGCTGCTTGCGCTTGCGCCCGTTGAATGGCTGAGCGCACCTGTAATGCTTATGCAGGCGCTGGCAGTATTTCTCGCAGGCAAACGACTGCTGGGGCAGTCAAACAGCAAGAAGCCGCTGGTTGTAACGGCGCGCATAAAAAGAATAATGGCGGCACAGGGGCTGATTCTGCTGCTTGCCGCAGCAGCGCTGGGCGTTTGCTTTTCTCTTAAAAGAATGTGCGGCATGTTCGGTCTTATTCCTGCACTGCTTCCCTTTGTTGTAGCGCTTGCGGCGCTTGTTACAAAGCCGCTGGAATTTGCTGTCAGACAGTATTATATCGCCGATGCAAAAAAACGCCTTGCTTCCGTGCCGGGGCTCAAGATCATAGGCATAACCGGCTCCTACGGAAAAACCAGCACAAAATTCCTGCTCTCTACGATACTGGGGGAAAAATATTCGGTGCTTACGCCTCCTTCGAGCTATAATACCACACTGGGCGTCGTGCGGGTAATAAGGGAGCGCCTGCAATCGGATGATCAGGTGTTTATATGCGAGATGGGTTCGCGTCATCTTGGTGATATCAAAGAAATATGCCGCTTTGTAAAGCCGGATATAGGCATAATAACATCCATCGGGCCGCAGCACCTTGAAACCTTCGGAAGCATGGAAAATATAGTAAAGGGCAAATTTGAGCTTATCGAAGCGGTAAAGGATTCGGCGTTTTTCCCTTTGGGCAACGAGTATACCGAGCGTATGTATGAAAAAGCAAAATCGCTGTGCAATGCCTACACCTTCGGAATAGGCAGCAAGGGCTATATGCATGCGGAAAACCTCACTGTGGGGCCGGACGGCTCCTGCTTTGCGCTTGTAAATCAGGAAGGGGAAAGCGTGTTTTGCACAACCGAGCTTTTGGGAGAGCACAATGTTCAGAATATTGTGGGCTGTGCTGCCGTTGCCTATAAAATGGGGCTTACAATGGAGCAGATAGCCCGCGGTATATCCAAGCTCCGCCCCGTGGAGCACAGGCTGCAAATAGTTACCCGCAGACCGATGACGGTAATTGACGATGCCTTCAACTCCAGCCCCAACGGCGCAAAGGCAGCACTCAAAGTGCTTGCCAGCTTTCCGGGCAGGCGGATAATTATCACTCCGGGCTTTGTGGAGCTTGGACAAAGTCAGGAGGAGTATCACAGGGAGTTCGGCAGGCAGATTGCGTCATCTGCGGATATTGCGGTTTTGGTGGGCGAACGCACGGCTGCGATAAAACAGGGCATGCTTGAAGCCGGCTTTGACGGCGAAAAGATAATAACGGTGGACTCGCTTTCCGGGGCAACGGATTATCTGGCAGCGGCGGGCCGGGCCGGGGATACGGTATTATTTGAAAACGATCTTCCGGATAACTATTAAAAATATCTTAAAATACGGGAAGACACCTGCGTTGGCTGCCGGTTAAACGGCGGCGGGGCAGAATAAATATTGCAGACAAGAATAAAATCGGACGGAGGCTGTTTATGAATAAGCTTAAAGTAGCAGTGTTTTTCGGAGGACAAAGCGTGGAGCATGATGTTTCTGTTGTTACCGCGCTTCAGATGATGGAAAATCTTGATAAGAATAAGTATGATATCATACCGGTGTATATTACCCGCAAAGGAGATTGGTATACCGGCGACAAGCTCAGAAAGATAGAGTGCGTACAGGGCTTTGATCCTGCCGATCCTGAGCTTACACGCTGCTGTTTGCCTGCGAATACCAGAGCGCGTACTTTGTATCGGTATGAAACAAAAGATACGCTGTTCAAAAAGCAGCAGCGCAGCATTGCGAATATTGATGTTGCAATACCGGCGATGCACGGCCTGCACGGCGAGGACGGTACGCTTCAGGGGCTGCTGGAGCTTGCGGGAGTACCGTATACAAGCTGCGGCGTGCTGGGAAGCGCAGCGGGCATGGATAAGATACTTATGAAAGCCGCCTTCAGCGGGGCGGGCTTGCCGGTGCTGCCCTATATCTATTTTGACCGCGGTACGCTCGCTGCGGATATGGAGCGTTATCTTGACGAGGCGGAGAAGAAGCTTACCTATCCCATGTTTGTAAAGCCGGCGAATCTCGGCTCGTCTATAGGAATAAGCAAGGCTCATTGCCGTGCCGAGCTGGAAAAGGCCATAGTCGTTGCTTCACACTATGACAGGCGTATTTTGGTTGAGCAGGGCGTGGAAAAGCTGGAGGAGATAAATTGCTCTGCCTTGGGCTTCGGGGGAGATGTCGAGGTCAGTGTATGCGAAATGCCGGTTACATGGGAGGAGTTCCTTACCTATGATGAAAAATATATGCGCTCCGGAAAGCAGGGGGGAGCAAAGGGGGAGCAAAATGACGGCATGGCGGCTCTTGCGCGCAGGATACCTGCGCCCATAGAGCCGGAGCAGACAAAGCTTATTGAGAATTATACAGCCGAGGCGTTCCGGCTGCTTGACTGCAAGGGCGTTGTACGAATCGATTATATACTTGATAAGAACAGCGGACAAATATATATAAACGAAATAAATACGATTCCGGGCTCATTTGCCTATTATCTCTGGGAGCCAAAGGGATTAAGCTATACCATACTGCTTGACCGTCTTATAGAGCTTGCACTGCGTGCATATGACGAGGGCAGAAAAAATGATTATGCCTATGATTCCGAAATACTCAGCCGCTACCGTGAGGGCAAAACGGCGGCTAAGGGCGGCAAGCTGGGCGGAGCCAAGGCCTGAAAACGCGGGGTTAGATTGCAGATAAACAAAATACCGCCGGATGCGTTTTTTCGCATCCGGCGGTATTTTCAGGTTCGGCGCATTGCTGACGGTAAAAACAGGACTGTACTTGGAGTCGTTCTCTAAAGGACAGTTACTGTGTAGGACGCGGTGCGCCCGTCAGGGCTGCACCGCTTTACGCAGCGGCCGTGTGTTTTGCACAACAGCGTTTTTCGGGATATTACAAGATACGATAATCGGGCACGGGCAGGGCGGGCGAATGTTCGTGCTGAGGGAGCGGCAAGCGGCGCAAAAGCGGGGGAGAGGTTATTCGGCGCGCACAAGCCTGCTGGCCTTGCCAAGAAGCGGTGAGCCGTCGGCTGCGGTGATCTCCGCATGCTCGGAAACGGCATAATAGCGGGCAGAAACATCGGCGTGATCAAGAAGGGAAAGCGTTTCGCCGCTTTTGCCGCGCAGCACGCCTATAAGCCTGTGATTGCCGTTTTCCGTTCTGTATATACGGTAGAGGGTGTAGGAATTGCGCGCGGTTATGCTTACGGTATTGCCGTTTTCGCCGTGCAGGGCACAGATATCGCAGGCCTCCGGGGCACGGTAATAGGAGGAGTAGTTCTGCGGACGGGTGTCGTTTGTGAAAATCTCCGTTATTCTGTTTTCCTTGGGTGTAAGATCGGTAGCCAGCTCAAGAGAGCCTCGCAAAAGCGCCCGTGCGTCAAGGGTGGCGCGGACTATGCCGTCGGGAACGCGGTCGGGCTCGGGTGCGCTGCGGCTGCGCGAAAACTCGAACAGCCGCGCTGCCATTGCTGACGGATATTTGCTGCCGGTTGCGCTGCCTGGCAGGCAGTGAGCATCGTTCGTGGTGTCACAGCCCTGCCATATGGCAACGGTCAGCCGGCTGTCATATGCCGCCACCCATATATCCGAATTCGTATCGGCATTTCGGGAGGCGGTGCCGGTTTTGGCGCTGACCCCGTTTAAGGCGGATAGAGGGCTTCCCGGCTTTTTTGCGGCGTCTTTTAATATATCGCTGATGATATATGCCGTTTGCGGCGAAAATACACGCTTTTGCTCGCCTGCGGCGCGGTTGTATAGCACCGTGCCGTCCGCCGAGGTTACCTTGCGGACAAAATACGGGGAGGTGCGCAGGCCGCCTGCTGCAAGGCATTGATAGGCGGAGGCGGCCTCCATGGGGCTTATGCCGTAGGTGAAACCGCCCAGCGCCAGTGCAAGCCCGTTATCGGCGGGGTCAAAGGTTATGCCCAAAAGGCGGGCATAACTCTTTGCGACATCAATTCCGCAGGAGGAGAGTATTTCCACGGCAGGAACATTCAGGGATTTTACAAGGGCGGTGCGTGCGGTTACCGCGCCGTAGTATTTATCGTGAAAATTATTCGGGCTGTAACCGTCAAAATCTTTTTTTTCATCAATAAAAACCGAAGCAGCGGTGATTTTTCCGGTTTCCAGCGCGGGGGCATATACAAGCAGAGGTTTTATTACGGAGCCGGGACGGCGGCGGGCGGAAACGGCGCGGTTAAAGCACAACCGCGCACAATAGCTGCGTCCGCCCTCCAATGCAAGCACGGCGCCGGTTTTGGAATCAAGGCATACGGCGGCACATTCCGTTTGCACGGTGGGAAAGAGAGAATCCTCCTTAAGCAAACCGCCGAGGGTGTCGGCAAGCCCGGAGTCAAGAGTAGTATATATGGAATAGCCGCCGGAGAGCAGCTCGTCTGCGGAAAGCGAGGTGAGGGCAGCGGCGCTTTGCAGGGCACAATCGGCATAGTAGCCGTAGTTGTAGTCGAAATATGAGCAGGGAACGGTTTCAAGCGGGGCTTTAAGCGCAAAATTAAGCGCGGCAAGGTCGATGAGGCCGTTTTTGTACATAAGGCGAAGTACGGTATTGCGGCGGCTCGTGCAGGCGTTTGGGTGCGCCGGGGAATAAAGCGACGGGGCCTTAACCGTGGCTGCAAGGGCGGCGGATTCGGCCAGTGTAAGCTCGGATGCGCTTTTGTCAAAGTATGTCCGTGCGGCGGCTTCTATGCCGTAAGCGCCGTTTCCGAAGTACACATAATTGAGGTACATCTGCATTATTTCCTCTTTTGAAAAGCGGGCCTCCAGCTGACAGGCAAGCAACGCCTCCTGAATTTTTCGCGAAAGCTTTTTTGTGCCGGAAAGATGACTGTTTTTTATCAGCTGCTGCGTGATGGTGCTGCCGCCCTGCTTGTAGCTGCCCGATTTTATATCCGCTGCGGCCGCTGCGAATATGCGGCGCAGGTCTATGCCGTTATGGCTGTAAAAGCGGGCATCCTCCGCTGCGACAAAGGCGTTTTTCACATCAGGAGGAAGCTGGGAGAGTTCGATGAATATCCTGCGCTGACTGCCGCTTGCCGTAAGGGCCAGTTCGTCATCGGAGTCGTAAATGCGCAGGCTTTCCGGGATGTCGGTTATTGCCTGCGGAGAGAGATCCACCATGGGAAAATTTTTGAAAAACAAAAGCAGCGCAAGGAGAACAAACGCTGTTATGCACAGATAGACAAGCAGCAGCTTTATAAAAAATGCTGCGCCGATATCGCCGTACAGGACGCCGGAGCAGTCCGTTTGAGTGTTTGCGCCGTTTGCGCGAAAGAAGTATGTTTTTTTGTGAGGCTGTTTCATCTTTCACCGTCCGTACAGAGTTTTTCCGTATTATTATGCCCGTATGACGGATTTTTTAGCACAGGAATGTATTATGATGTGTTTTTGCGCCGAATATTGCATCCGAAAAAACGGCGCGGCGGAATTTAAGCGGAGCAGACAGCTGTTTTGGCGGTTTGCACTTTACCTTGACGGAATTATTTGCTATAATTTATACTGTATATACATACACGGGGTAAAGGTACGGGATGTTTTGCGGATGTATTCGCGCTGAAAGGTTTGGAACGATATGAAAAAGAATGAAGAAGTGCTTCTTACGGTGGACAGCATGGCAAATACGGGAGCAGGGGTGGCACGCAGTGACTCCATGGTGGTTTTCGTGCCCGGCGCGCTGCCTGGCGAAACGGTAAGGGCGCGGATAATAAAGGTTAATAAGAACTATTGCATAGGGCGGCTGGAGCAAATAATTACGCCTTCGCCCAACAGACGGGAGCCTGCGTGCAAATATTTCGGGCGCTGCGGCGGTTGCGTTATGCAGCATCTTGAATACAACGCGCAGCTGGAGTCCAAGAAAAAGGAAACGGAGCAGGTGTTAAGGCGCATATCCGGGCTGCCGTTCGAGGTTAGCGATATAATGGGCATGTATGATCCGTATCACTACCGCAACAAGGCGATACTGCCCATAGGCAGAGATGAAAGCGGCAATATAGTAATAGGCTTTTATGCTTCAAGAAGCCACAGGATAATTGATATGGACAGCTGCGCCATTCAGAGCATGGATATAAAGCCCTTTGTTCAGGCGGTAAAGAGGCTTGCGGAAAGCACGGGCACCACAGTTTATGACGAGGTGAAGCATTGCGGCTCGCTGCGGCAGCTTATGCTCAGACGAAGCATTATAAAGGGCGATATTATGGCGGTGCTGGTGGTAAATGAGGAGCTTAAGCAGCCGGAAATGTGGGCCAAGGGCCTGCTTGAGGCAGGAGCATGCAGCGTTTGGAAGGATATAAACACGGAAAAAGGCAATATCGTGCTTTCGCCCAAATGCGAATTCATGGCGGGCAGAAAGGATTTTGAGGATGATATCGCCGGGGTGCACTTCAATCTTTCACCGTTGTCCTTTCTTCAGGTAAATCACCTTCAGGCGGCGGTGCTTTACGGAATTACAACCCTTTACGGAGGGCGGCGGGACGATTCCGTGCTGGTGGACGCCTATTGCGGCACCGGCATACTTACGCAGATAATGGCAAGGTTCTGCGGCCGTGCGGTGGGGGTGGAGATAGTGCCGGATGCCGTGGAGGATGCCCGGAGAAATGCGCTTAAAAACGGAGTGAAAAATGTTGAATTCATTCAGGGGGACTGCGCAAAGGAGCTGCCCTCTCTTATAAAGCGGCTGGGCAATATAAAGGTGATTATTCTGGATCCGCCGAGGGCGGGCTGCGACGGTGCGATACTGGAGGCGCTTACGGAAAACCCGATAGAGCGCGTGATATATATATCCTGCGACCCGGCAACGCTGGCGCGGGATGCTGCGGTGCTGGCGCGGGGCGGATACAGCCTGGGGCAGACCAAATGTGTGGATATGTTTCCCCAGACGGCACACATAGAGACCATCTGCTATTTTGATTATAAAAAAGAGCGGGATAGGGCTGATTAATTGTATTATTCTATGTGTAAAAATATAAAATTAGAGGCAACTGAAATATGTCTGAAAAATTAAACATCGGTGATAAATCGGGCTGTCTTATTGTGGTAGGTGAATTCGACGAATCGGAAAAAGAACTAAAAGAAAAAATTAAGTACTGGGCTGAACAAGAATGGAATAATTCAGATAATTGGAGGGGCTTCAATACAAGTTTTGCAACATATTATAATCTAACTCAAAGCGAAGCGGAAATATATAATTCCAAAGGCGAAATGCCGGAAGCATTTATTGAGAAGTTTAGAAAACAAGATAGATGTTGGCATACTATATATGGCGATGAATGTTTTTTATTTCATAAGCAGAACCCTAATACGCGAAATAACCTTAAAATGGCGTATATAAACAAGGCGTTGTATAAAGTGCAGTGTTCAATATGTCATAGAACTTTTTATACGGATTTTGATAGTATTTCATGCGTAAAATGGCGCTCGTGTATTGGCGCAAAATGTTTGTCCAATACTGTTGATGGAAGTGATATTGATTAAAAGCTTATATAAGTGGAATGACAAACAGTTAGCTTACCAATCAAGAAAAAAGACTGACACCGACAAGCTGAATAATATTTTCACCTCTTTAACATATTATGGGAATGCAGATTCTTTACGCATAGCATACATTTCCGATATTCACCTTATGCATCATAGGAAGTACTATGGATACAATGATGTTAAGATGATTATTGATGTAATTAAAAAACTGTATGGCTCGCTTGGTGAAGCGGGGATGCTAGGGGAAAGATCTGGAATAGTATTATTTGTCGGGGATATTTCAACAAATAAAGAATTAACAATGGCTTTTTATGCTTCATTTATGCGCCATTATGATTATTTATGTTATAAAGAATTCAAAAAAACATTGTTTGAATTAAAAGAGCTAAAGAATGATTTGAAATTATATAACAGCATATATAATATGAAGCATTATATTGAAGGCGTGGCCGTAAAACAAACTCCTTTTTTTGATTTGCAAAGATTTGAAAAATATAAAATGGAGAATTTGGCGAGCAGTGATTATTTGCATGCATTTAATTCCTATACAGAAACAGAGTATTATAAAAACTTGAGTCTTCCACAAACTAAGCGACAAGCAATAATTGAAATTTTAATACTTTTAGATAAATACCAGTTAAAATTAGATTCATATAAAAGAAAAAAGGAGTTGTTATTAGCAAGGATAAATTTCTTCGAGGAGAAGTATTCGAAGTCAATAGACATAATTACGATAAAGGACTATAAGCACTCATATATTGAGAATGTATATGCAGTACTTGGAAATCACGAGTATGTGGATTTCCACAATATAGATTCATGTGTATCATACTTCGAAAAAGAATTGTCCAAATATAAAATTACATTATTACATAATAATAGCGTAGAAAAAGAAAGATATATTCTTTATGGAGGGACTGGTTTCGCAAAGTATAATGAACAATGGAATGCGAATAATTTGCTATGTTGTGCAGGATTTACGAGGTCTGACGAGATACGGGAAACAGGCATATTTGAAAGCGGTTATATAAAAGCGCTTAATACGGCAAAAAATAATGGAAAATGTTTTATATGCGTTTCTCACTATCCTGTTTCGGCTTGCCTTAATAATATATTTGATAAAGAAACAATATATTTTACGGGACACAATCACATGAACGAATTTGTAAAATGTGAAAATAAAGTGTTATATGCGGATAATCAAATTGGTTATAAGAGCAATAATATAATTTTTCGGATAGCTACTACAGGATATGAATACAATCCATATTATTCGCTTAGTGATGGTTTGTACAAAACGACGATAGAAGATTACTTGCAGTTTTACCGCTACATAGGCGAAAACATTGGCAAAGGTGCTGTATTATATCAACGATGCAAGGATGGAAAGGCTTCGCTTTATGTAATTAAAAGAAATGGTTTTTATAGTTTCTTTATCGTAACGCTGCATGGTAACTCCAAAGGTATATCAATAGTAAATGGAGGAACAACAAAGAGAATAACGGGTTCAACAGATATACACTGGATATGCGAAAATTTTGATGTTGTATTGTTAAAGTATATTATAATGTTGATGCCATTAAGGCAGGAACAAGAACAGCTGTCAAAAGAGTTAAAAGAACTTGGATTTTCAGGACGGATACATGGATGCATTGTTGACATTGATTTCTATAACCATATAATGGTAAATCCGATAGATGGAAGTTTGACTTTTTACTATTCATCAGTATTTGGCTTGTGGCATGAATTCGACACGTTTGATGATGTAATTATGATGATTGCCGAGAAGAATGTGCTTAGTGATTATAACTTTGAACATATTAGAAATTTATACAAGCAAAGAGCGATGAGTGAAAATTATTTGCTTGCTATGAAGACAAATAAGCATTTCTTTAATGTTGACGAAGTTATCAAACAACAAATATCTGAAATAGAAGAACAAGAAGTTGATATAAAAGGAGGAATGTATGGTGTTTCAAGAAAAGTGAACGCACTGCAAAGATTATTTACTGGCCGGGTATTGCGTGGATTTGATATAAGGCTTACAGAAACAAAGCAAAAGGCATATAGAAAACAGTTATATAAAGGAAGTATTTTGGTGTATGATGGTATTAAATATATTATCATTGAGGATAATGGCGGAGATATAATTACAGCGCAAAGGATGCCTACGAATAAAAGAACTAAATCAAATAAAGAGGAACTCACAAAAAACTTTGCCATTTTACAGTTGAAAAAAGAAATAGCGGATGATGAATATCATAGAACATATTGGGAGAAGAAGATTGTAAGTAAAAGATTTTTGATTTAATGCTGTACCGAGCAGAAGTGAAACAAAAGATCATTCAAGGGGGAAAATCAAATGGCGGGAATGTCGTGGGAGCAATATTACGACGGCTTTTATGAATGGAGCTCCGGCACACAGATACGCTATCTTGCGCGTCTGGACAGCTACGGCAGCGGCGCGCAGACCGCTGAAATAGCCGCAGAGCTTGCAGAAGCCGGCGACGGGGGACCGGCAGCGGCGAAACGGTTGATTATGCGTGCGGTGGAAAACGGAGTGCGCTTTACGGCAGAGGATGTTATTGAAATGGCCGGGGCCGATATCGAGGAGGATACATTAAAGTATGCTCTTGCGACGGTGCGTGAGCCGCTTACCGGAAGCCAAATAGTTACTCTTTCGGATTATTTTGATGATGATGTGCTGGAAAAGCTGATTAAGGACAAACGGGGCGGCCTGACGCCGGAAGAGATGAGCAGTATAGATGACAGACGGAAAGCTGGCACGAGCCATGGCGGCGGCGGAGCCACGGCTTTCACCGGGACAGATTTTGGCGTTAATGTATACGCTGGATGAAGAAACTCTCTCTCGGGCGGTGACGGAGTCAAGAGAGCCGTTTACGCCGGAGCAGATCACGGAGCTTACGGATTATGTGAGCGAAGAAGCCCTGAGCGAAGCGGTTATGAGGGCAAAAGAGCCGTTCATGCCCGAGCAGGTATCGGATCTGTTATATTATGTGGACGAGGATGCGCTGTCAAAGGCGGTAAGAAGCACGAAAGAGCCGTTTACGCCGGAGCAGATTATAGAGCTGGTTGACAATGTGGACGAGGATGCGTTGTCAAAGGCGGTAAGAAGCGCGAAAGAGCCGTTTACGCCCGAGCAGGTTACGGAGCTTATTGATTATGTGGACGACGGCGCGCTTTCAAAGGCCGTAAAAAACACAAAGGGAAAATTCACTAAAGAGCAGCGGGAAGAGCTGGAGGACAGCGGCTTCTGCTTTTCAAACGGTATTTTTGAGGATACGGACGGCGGTAAAGAAAGCAGAGAGACGGTTCATGAGTTCGGAGGGGGATGTCTGCTTGGCTTGCTGGGCATTTTTCTGGGTTTGTCAAAGAAGGAGGACGGTTCATCCTGCCATGACAGCGCTCCGCACTACGGATACCGCTACGGAAGATGGTATTACGGAAACGACCACAGCTACGGCTGCGAAAATGAAAAGAAGAAAAAATGAATCGGCTTTTGCGAAGCAAAGGAGAATAATACATATGCTTTTATCGGTGGAAAACTGGCATACAAGGCGCGCCTTCGGCGATGAGGGAGCGGTGGAGACGATAGCGCGCGCCGGGTTTGACGGCATTGATTATTCCTTTAACGATATGTTTGACTGGGACGAGGCAATTTTGGCCCCGGGGGCGGCAGGCAGGGCGGAAAGGCTGCGGCTGTGCGCGGAGAAAAACGGGGTGCGCTTTATTCAGGCGCATGCGCCCTTTCATTTTCTCTACGGAAGGGAAATGTCGGAAAGCGAACGGGAGTTTTACAGTATAGTGCGCGCGATGGAGCATGCATCGTGGCTGGGCGTGCCGTTTATTGCGGTGCACGGCATAGATGTACCGGGCTATGTTGATGTGTTTGATTATAACGCGCGTTTTTACAATGCTCTGGAGCCTTATTGCAGAAGGTTCGGCATAAAGGCGGCAGTGGAAAACCTGTTTGAGTATTATGCTGACGGCACGGTAACCGGGGTGAAATTCGGCACTGCGCAATCCTATTGCAAAATGATAGATATGCTGGACCCTGAGTGCTTTACGGGATGCGTGGATGTGGGACATGCGCGCCTTACAGGCAACCGCCCCGGAGACTTTATAAGAAGCGCGGGCAGGCGGGTGGGCTGCGTGCATATGCACTGCAATGACGGTAAGCTGGATATGCATATGCTGCCCCGTCTTGTGCCGTTTGAATGGGAGGATATCATGAGTGCGCTTGATGAAACAAAATACAGCGGCGCATTTAATTTTGAGCTGATAGGGTATTTGGGCAAATTTGAGAAGGAGCTAATGCCCCAGGCACTGCAATTTGCCGCTGCGGTGGGGCGCAGGCTTATCGGAATGCGCAGGCAATAAAGCGTAAAGCCGGACATATGATGCGGGTGCTATCAAAAATGTCCGGCTGTTTCCGTTTTTAGGAGCGTTAACTTAGCTCTTGAAGTATATCCGTATTCATGATATAATTCAAGCTGTAATTATATTCAGTGTGTGATTTTGCGTGTTCCGCCGTGCCGCTTGCTGGCGTGCGGTTTGTGAGAAAGGATAAAAATGTACGGTAACTTTTGGGGAACGCTGCTTGCGGCGCTGTATCTTGCCGCTTTTGCCGCAGGCGGAATATTTATAGCCGGGCGGGTGTTTTATAGGGAAACGGTGCCCTTTAGGCTTATGAGGGGGGGCGCGGCAGGGCTTATTCTGCTGCAATGGCTTCCTGCGCTGTTTTCATTTTTTACGGGCTTCGGGCTGTGGTCGCACCTTGCGGCGTTTTTGCTGCTTGCATTGCTGACGGCCGGTGCGGGGCTGTTTCTGCATAACCGTCCGGCTTTATGCATAAAACGCCCGCTTAAAGGCGATGTTTTGATGCTTGTTTTGGCTTTCGGCGTTTTCGCGGTGTTCACGGCGGCGCTGATGAGCCATACCGTGCCGCTTTTCGGGGACGGCTCCATGCATACCGGGCAATGCACATACGGCGATATGAATATGCATTTGGGCTTTATTACAAGCATTGCGCGTCAGGGTGCGTTTCCGCCGGAATATTCCATACTGCCCGGAACAAAGCTGTGCTACCCGTTTTTGTGCGACAGTATTTCCTCCAGTCTGTATATATTCGGCTGCTCGCTGCGTTTTGCTTATATTGCGCCCATGCTGCTCGCCATGGCAACGGTAATGGCCGGCGTTTATTATTTCGCCTTCAGCTGGCTTAAGGACAAATCAAAGGCAGCCCTTGCGTGGACGCTGTTCTTTTTATGCGGCGGCTTCGGATTTATCTATTTTATGGACAGATGGCGCACCGAGCCGCAGAATTTCCTTCGTATATTCAGTGAGTTTTATCAGACTCCCACAAATCTTACCGCGGAGGGCAATATACGGTGGGTGAATGTAATAGCCGATATGCTGCTGCCGCAAAGGGCGACGCTTTTCGGCTGGGCGCTGCTGTTTCCCACTCTTACGGTGCTTTATAAGGCGGTGTTTGAAAACAGAAGGGAATACTTTATTCCCGCCGGAGTATTGGCGGGGGGGATGCCGATGGTGCATACCCATTCCTTTTTGGCCGTTGCGCTTATAAGCGCCTGCTGGCTGCTTGCGGAGCTTACAAAAAGAGTAATGCAGATGCAAAACGGCGTAAAAACGGTAAAAGCGGCGTACGCAATGGCGGCGGCGGGAACGGCTGCGGGCTTTGTGCCCATGATAATTTGTGCCGTCAGAGGAGCGGTGCCCGATTCCGCGGCTATTGCCTTCCCGGCTCTCGGGCTTGTTACGGGGCTGTTTGCGGCGGGCGTTGTCCTGCTTGCGCGGTGTTCTGCGGGCGGATACTTTAAGGAATTTGCCCGTACATGGCTTATATATCTTGCCATTGTGCTGGCGCTTTCGCTTCCGCAGCTTATAACATGGACCTTTGCGCAGGTGGGCAAGGGCACTATGCTCAGAGGGCATTTCAATTGGGGCAATCTCAACGACAGCTATGTGTGGTTTTACATAAAAAATGTCGGGGTTGTGGCGCTGCTTGCAATACCGGCTTTTCTGCATTACAAAAAGGAATTTCCGGTGGCGGCGCCGTCGCTGCTGATACTGTTTATATGCGAGTTTGTGGTGTTTCAGCCAAATGTATACGATAACAACAAGCTGCTGTATGTGGCCTACGCCATAGCGGCCTGTCTGGCTGCGGGATACATGGTGGATATATACCGCCTGCTGCGGGAAAAGAATATCGGCGGGCGCAGGGTGATTGCGGCGGCGACGGTATTTCTGTGCGTTTTTTCCGCGGTGCTCACTTTGGGGCGCGAGGTGGTGTCGGATTACCAGCTGTATGCAAAGGAGCAGGTGCAGGCGGCGGAGTTTATTGAAAA
>OLQD01001794.1_pt1 | contig 16858 bp, 9 predicted proteins | sample 1672841 | NCBI WGS metagenome assembly OLQD01 (sample SAMEA3136729, study PRJEB25190) | human gut metagenome | biome: human gut; feature: human-associated habitat; material: faeces | place: Austria | collected 2013 | reverse complement strand
TTCCTTCACCTGATAATCTCCGTCCGCCCCACGTTTCTTCAATGAATTTATCATCTGTCAATGGAATCTCAAACTCTGCATTTTCTAACTGGTACGTCTCTTTCATCGAGGACATCTTATATACGAGATTGTTTCTAAGGGCTGTATATAAGTAAGATTTGACATGGTCTATGGGGCGGAATTTAGAGTTGTTGAATACGTTGACAAAGAGATCCTGAATACAATCTTTTATTAATTCTTCGTTTGTGGAGATTGTATGTCCATAATTCAACAGGTGCGGAAAGTAACGCCGGTACATTATTTCTAAAGCCAGCTTGTCTCCTTTGATTAGCAGAACCCATAATTCCGCATCCTCTTTAGTTTGATAATGTATTTTACTCTCCTTCATACACGTGTACTCTGTGTACTTTGTAATAATTGTACTAGAATGATTAACAACTGTTGTATTTTGTAGCAACATGTGGCAAAAGTATAAAAAATAAATTAAATTATATCGGAGAGCTAATGATGATTTCTGTTTACTATAAAAAGAAGACTAGTTTGAACGGATATTTATGTGATATGGATACTGCAAGAAAACATGGCCGGACTTTCTCCGTCTTGTGTGATTTGCAGTATCCATATTCCTTTTGTAATATAAGTAACTATTATAGTAATGATCTTATTTGAAAACCGTCTTTACCGGACGTCCAATCCAAGATTGAGGCTGCTTCAGCCCTAGTATATAGGCAATCATTGCCGCAGTGTCATATTGCATCATACTTTCTTTGATTTCCATGCCTTTGCGGACATTCTTGCCGGAAATAATAAATGGAATCTCCATTTCCCTCAGTGTCTTGCCGCCATGCCCGGTTTTGATACCACCGTGGTCGGCCGTCATAATAATAATGGTGTCATCCCATATACCGGCTTTTTTAATAGCTTGCAGGATACGTTCCACATATCCATCCAGTTCTTTCAACATCTGATAGTAGGCCGGAGTGTCATGCCCTTTGGTATGTCCGGTGTGGTCGGGTTCTTCGAAGCAGATAGCTAGCAGTTCCGGTTTCTTTTCAATAATATACTTCTCGGCTGCTTCGCATAAGGCAGTGGGAGCTTTGGCGTATCCCGGAGTCTGATATTGGTAACTCATGGCTAACGTATCTACCAGGTATTTGATTCCGGGCCATTCATACAAACAACCGATTTCGGCTTTAGGACGCTGTTCGCGCAAGACAGAAAAAATGGTAGGAGCGATCCCCCGTTCGTTGACCTCACGTGAAGGGATCTCCGGAGTTTTCGAGCCCCAGGTGGTGTATCCATGTAACTCTGTTCCCACTCCCATAAACATGGAAGCCCAGTTGATGGCACTCGAAGAAGGGAGTACGCTCCGGCTATGAAGTGTGTAACATCCGTTGGTCATCAGACTTTTGATAGCCGGGATATCCGCTTTAGGGACACTGTAAGCCCTCCAACCGTCCATACCGATTAAGATGACGTGCTTGGCTTTTTGTTTTGCAGCGTTTACGTTGACTGTCATTCCTGCCATTAACAGGCACACGAATAGTAAGACTTTTCTCATGGTGTTTTTTTTAGATTGTTATTGATTATAAATATATACTGTTGATTAATAGGGCCATACTAATCATTGATTTTATTTACGAGTCATTTCGATTCGTACACCGTCCGCTTGTACAGCGTATAATTTGACACGATCCGGTGAAATAGTATTGGGAATTTCAAACTGGAAAGAAGTACCGAAATATTTCAGGTTATCATTCTCTTTTATTTCAAAAGCTACTGCCTGTTCTCCGTTTTGAACATTCACCTGATGTCCGGATATAGTATAAGTAATTTGCTTGGTGATTTTCATGTCCTCTGCAAATTGAGTGAAGTAACCGACATCCGGTGGAGTCGTATCGAGTCCGGGGTCACCTTTCTTTCTGTCTTCCAGATAGTAGAAAGCGTGTTTGGGAGCCGGAAACTGCTTCATAAATTCTTTCGTTTCCTTAATCATGGCGTCCGTGACAATGTAATTGTACGTACCGTATTGGTTGACCTTCATAGAGATCGGGACAAAGAACCCCCACCTTTCAAAGAAATCTGTCAGGTTCTCGTTAGCAGCCCGGCAAGCCATTCTGGCATACATCATTTGATTTTCTCCCGGGTCTTGGGTTGATACACGGTTTTCGCGCATCAATTTGAAAAGAGTAGGGAAGAATTGGGGATTATATCCGCAGCGATGATAGTAATTCCATAATTGCCAGTTCATGCGTGCATGCATTTCCGGGTCCTCTCCCTGATAGTCGGTTCCAAAGTCGCACCAGGCTTTATTTTCTACACATCTTCTGAATACCAATGTGGCTTTCTTGACGTTAGCCGCATATTCCGGTACAGCCAGTTCTGTCCCTCGGGAGCAGTTCTGACCGAACTTATAAATCGTGTAATTGGAGAATAAATTGTTGGAGGACTCTGTTGTGCTGGCCCAGTTAATGGCACCTTGATGTACATGACCGATCTCGTGTGCCGGTCCCCAGGAATTTCTGGAGGCCATAAGATAAGATTTGCGCAGGATATCCCCCAGAACGGTATATACGAATCCTATCCTGCCTTCCGAAGCCCACATATATCCGCCTTCGGGAGATATGGCAAAAATATGATTATTCATTTGTTTGGGGTATACGTCTTCAATGCCCATCAATTCTTGTTGCCATTGGATCATATTGTCCCAAAGTTCGATAGACGACAGGATATCATACGGCACTGCTGCTTTCAGTTGCTTATGATGAAAATAGAGGATGATGGCGTTGCCGATGACACAGAAATATTTATAGTCGGCTTTGTCTATTAACTCCTTGTATTTCTCATTGGTCTGATGCTCTTTTAAGGAAAAGAATCCGCATACTTTGCCTCCGCCTAACGGGATATGGATTTTAATCGGTTGTGCATCGGGGTTTTGTATGTTCGTATTGTACATTACAAACAACATACCTGTTTGCTTGGCTGTCAGTTTGTTGACTCCTTCCTTCAGGGGATAGATATCACCGTTGACAGAAGTTTGTGCATAACCTTTGCTTGTTTCTTCCCCGATATTCTGGATTGAAATACTTTGCCCGTGAGTGTCTCCTACCAGTACGACTACCTCATCTCCTTCGTTCACATAGATTCCTGTAGGATTGTCGAGATCTCCGTATTTCCTCGTCATCAGCTTATCCGCCCATTCGTCAGCGGAGCTGTAAGGACAATATTCCCGTATCCGGAATTCCTTTTCCCATTTATTATAACTATCGTCTTTTAAAGCCGATGCCGTTTGTATGAAGAATTCGGGTAATGCTTCTATCTGCTCTTGCGTGACATCAGGTTTTATTTCGGAACAGGTAATATCTGTAAAGACAGTCAGCAACTGTTCTTCGAGAGTGTTTTTCTTGTTCTTTTTGAAGAACTGCATTTCATCACAACTGACATATCCGTTTTTCCCGCTATGAACCTCAAACTTTACTTTGGTGGCTTTTACCGGAGTTTTGAGTGAGGCAATGGAGGGAGAGTTGCGCATATTGAAGTCATAGCTTCCCTGATGCACGTATTCCGTGTTTTCTTTCGTCTGCGTATATACGTCAAATTTCCCGAATGTGCCGTTTCCTGAATTAGTGTGATAGATGAAATAATCAATATCCGTATTACCCTCGAAATAGTATTCCAGGATAACCGGGAAATCGGCCGATTGTCCCCATTTACTATGGTAAGGTACTCCGCCGTCGGCAATAAATTTATCATCAAAGGAATGCTCGATGCTCCGATCCGGGTCCGTTTCCTCTTCGCTCGCCTTACCGGCATAGGGTTTTACCTGTATATCTTCTTCAATTACAATGTCACTGGCGGAATATTGGGTGACTGTAATGGTATAATGTTTAGTTGCAGAGGATACTTTAACGTTGGCGGTACGTCTGTTCGAACCGATATTGGCGTCTACTGATATTTTCAGACTGTTTTTGAATTGTGTGGCTCTGAGCCATTTATCAGTAACCTTCGCTTCCCAATTATCTACGTTTAAGTTTGTGGTGATAGAGATGCTGACGTTTGCTGCATCTTTACTGAAGTTCTGTATCAGATCCTCTGTCGCGATTTCAAAGATTTCCGTTATACTTTCTTCCGCGTTATCTTTACATCCGTATAGACACAACGATATAAAGAGGCAGATGAGGCTTAAACAATATCCGGAGTTTTTCATGGTAATGTTCTTTGGATTAAAATTAATATTACTGCTTATATTGTTGGCCCTATTTATCAAGCAGTGACATTACCATAATGGGAGAAGTCGGTTTTACTCCTCACTTTTTTAAAGAAATTTTTCGCAGGCAACCTGATTAACCTCTCGAGAAGGACAGGTTGCCTGCGAAATGGGAAGTTGTCTCTTATTCCGCAGTCAGCTCAATCACACGGCTGAAAGCCTGATTGGTAGTGAAGGCGTTGATACCTATTTTCATCAGATAGTCGCCGGAATAAGTTTTCTCGTTAGCGCCCAGATTCGACTTCTTATTCGGCATCAGGTTGATTTCTTTCACCTTATACCTCTTACTCGGATCCAATCCCTGAAGTTTCACCGGAAGCAGTTTCTCAGCATAGCGCGGATGAATGTCATAAGTATAAAGCACAGCCTTGTTCTTATCCGGTGCGGTGTACATCACGGACATGTGGTTGCCGTCATAAGGAGAGACCAGTCTGTATTGGTCGCCGTCCAGAATCACTTTCTTCAAACGTGTCCAGTTAGCAACTGCATTCTGGCAGTAAGTCAGTTCGTCCGCATTCAACTCTTTCAGTCCGAGGTCGAAGCCCAGTTTACACATACTGGCTACATCGGTACGGAATTTCACGCTTGTCTTCTTGTTCCAGCTAGTCACGTGTGCAGACATCGCTTTGGAAGGGAAGATTTGTGAGAATCCCCATTGGATAAACAGACGTTCTATCGGGTCGGTATTGTCACTGCACCAGAATTCTGTGAAATATTTCAGGGCCTCGTAGTCGCAACGTGCGCCGCCACCGGAGCAGAGCATCATCGGTGTATTGGGATATTTCTCTTTCACACGTTTGAGTACATTGTATATGCCGCGTACATGGTCGATATAAAGTTGTCCCTGTTTGTTTTTCAGGTAGGGAGAATAGACGTTGGTGATCGGTGAGTTGCAGTCCCACTTGAAATAGGCAACTTCCGGATTCTCAGTCAGGATGTTGTCGACTACGCCGAACACAAAGTCCTGCACTTTCGGGTTGCTGAGGTCGAGAACCAGTTGGTTACGATAGTAATAAGTCTTGCGGTTCGGCAGGGTGATAGCCCAGTCGGGGTGCTTTTCAAAGAGTTCGCTTTTCGGGTTGACCATTTCCGGCTCAATCCAGATGCCGAACTTCACTCCGGCTTCTTTAGCGGATTTCACAAGAGCAGGGATACCGCCGGGCAGTTTGGATTTCATTGCTTCCCAATCGCCTAGTCCGGCATTGTCGCTGTTGCGCGGATACTTGTTGCCAAACCAGCCGTCATCGAGCAGGAACATATCTACCCCAAGATGTTTGGCCTCTTTCATTAGTTCGGAAAGGAGTTGTTCGTCGAATTTGAAGTAGGTGTTTTCCCAGTTGTTCAACAGGGAGAGGCGGTCACCTTGTCCGTCTTTCAGCTGATAGTTGCGAGCCCAGGCGTGAAGGTTGCGGCTGGCCTCGCCCGTTCCGTTATTGCTGAAAGTGAACATAAATTCGGGAGTCGTGAATACTTCGTTCGCTTTCAATTCATAATCAGATGCATAAGGGTTAATGGCAGGGATTACGCGCAGGTTACCAACGTTGTCTACTTCGAATGTAAACTGGAAGTTACCGGTCCAGCCGATCGTACCCAGCATCACGCGGCCTTGTGTTTCCTGTGCCGATTGTCCGAATCCCAGTTCGAAGAACGGATGTGTATGCATGGCGGCACGGCTGCCCAACTTGGTGTCGATTACTTTCTTTCCGAACTGTAACTGCTGGCTGCTCATTTGAGCTTCTTTGGCCCAGTCGCTGCTGAACTCGGTTAGGAAATACTTGGAGTCGGAGAAATAAAGCATTGTGGAAGCATAGCGCCACAGGGTGACGGGTTTCTTCTCGTTGTGCTTGATTTCGCTCCATGTCTTGATGACGTTTTCTTTCGGATAAGCGATGTAGTGCAGAGTTACCTCTACCGGATATTGGTCGTCTTTGAGGTTGATAATTGTCTCTGTTCCCCCTGTCACGGCCTTCTGCTCGGAAGATACATAGCGGAGAATCGTACTTGGATTTCCGTCGCTGTGAGTGATAGCCACAGCCGGTTCGAAATAGTCTTCGGCACCGGAACCCGGATAGACTTCCCAGCCGCGTGTAGAAACACTGCCGTCACTGCCACCTTTTACATAAGGCGAAAAGTGCTTGATATCTTGCTCATTTAGTAGTTTGTCACCCAGATAAGCCTGATAAAGTCGGCCGTTAGGGGCTACTTGAAGGATTAGGTCTGTGTTGTCCGTTGAGATTTGGATAACACTCTTTTCCTGGGCTTTCACTTGTGCCAAGGTAAACAAAGCCATTAGTAGTAGAAATAGTTTCTTCATGTTGTTTTGAGTAATAATTATTGGGTATTAGTTAGTTTGCAGGCATAAAAACGCTCAAAGATAATGATAATTTATGATGTACGGGCCAGATTTTGATGCTGACACTAAATTCTACGGTAAATAAGTCACCGTTAAACATAGCTTATACACCCGCTATACATCTGTTATCCGGTAGGTATTGTTCTGTCGGAATACCGATAGTGTTAATTTGCCACGGCCGTGGAGAGTATTCGTCACACCCGTGGTAATATCTCGTCACGCCTGTGGAAAGAACTCTCCACGACCGTGGCAGACTAACTAAAGCGGTGCTCCAACCTAACTATACCGGTATTCCAATCAAACTATACCGGCTTCTCTTCCCATAAAGTCCCACTTAACAAACCCTCCGACAAGCTGCTTGCCGGAAAGAGAGGAATGACATGGCAATTAAAGTGAGTACATCTACTGTTCAAAAAATAATCTTACTTACTTGCTTTTTTCGTTTGATTTTCATACTTTTAGCCTCCGTAAACCCTTTAAAAATTAATCCTATGGATAGCATTCTTTTCTGGCTGGTTCCGGTCGCTTCCGTGTTAGCCCTCTGCTTTGCTTATTACTTCCATAAGCAAATGATGAAAGAGAGTGAAGGTACTCCCCAAATGATAAAAATTGCCGCTGCTGTGCGCAAAGGCGCTATGTCTTACCTGAAACAGCAATACAAGATTGTAGGCTGGGTGTTTCTGGGGCTGGTCATTTTGTTTTCAATCATGGCCTACGGTTTCCACGTTCAGAATGCTTGGGTGCCTATCGCTTTCCTGACGGGTGGTTTCTTTTCCGGCCTTTCCGGTTTTCTGGGGATGAAAACGGCAACTTATGCATCAGCCCGTACAGCCAATGCGGCACGCGGTTCGCTGAATGCCGGATTGAGGATTGCCTTTCGGAGCGGTGCGGTAATGGGACTTGTCGTAGTCGGTCTCGGCCTGCTCGACATTTCTTTCTGGTATTTGTTGCTGAACGAAGTGATTCCTGCTGACGCACTGACACCGACTCATAAACTCTGTGTAATCACTACCACCATGCTTACTTTCGGTATGGGGGCCTCCACTCAGGCACTCTTCGCCCGTGTCGGCGGTGGTATCTATACGAAAGCTGCCGATGTGGGGGCCGACCTTGTAGGTAAGGTAGAGGCCGGAATCCCCGAAGACGACCCGCGCAACCCTGCCACTATTGCCGATAACGTAGGTGACAACGTGGGTGACGTGGCCGGCATGGGAGCCGACTTGTACGAATCTTATTGCGGTTCGATCCTGGCAACTGCCGCGCTTGGTGCTGCCGCCTTTATTCATTCTTCGGACACGGCTATGCAGTTCAAAGCGGTTATTGCTCCGATGTTGATTGCGGCTGTCGGGATTATCCTTTCTATTATAGGTATCTTCGCCGTCCGTACCAAAGAGAATGCGAAGATGAAAGATCTGCTTGGTTCGCTGGCGTTCGGTACAAACCTCAGTTCTGTACTTATCGTCGTTGCTACTTTCTTTATCCTGTGGCTTTTGCAGTTGCAGAACTGGGTTTGGATCTCCTGTGCGGTGGTCGTCGGCCTGCTTGTCGGCATTGTGATAGGCCGTTCTACTGAATATTATACTTCTCAATCCTATCGTCCTACTCAGAAGTTGAGTGAAAGCGGGAAGACGGGACCTGCTACGGTCATCATTTCCGGTATCGGTCTGGGAATGCTTTCTACGGCTATCCCCGTTATTGCAGTTGTGGTGGGTATCATTGCTTCTTATCTACTGGCTGCTGCCGGCGATTTTGCCAATATCGGTATGGGGTTGTACGGAATCGGCATTGCTACCGTCGGTATGCTTTCTACGCTGGGAATCACTTTGGCAACGGACGCTTACGGCCCGATTGCGGATAACGCAGGCGGAAACGCGGAAATGTCCGGTTTGGGTGAAGAAGTCCGCAAACGTACCGATGCGCTCGATTCTCTCGGAAACACGACTGCCGCAACCGGAAAAGGTTTTGCGATTGGTTCTGCTGCCTTGACGGGATTGGCTTTGCTCGCTTCTTATATTGAAGAAATACGTATCGGACTGACTCGTCTCGGCAATATGGATCTGACTTTCTCGGACGGAAATACAATCAGTGTGGCAAATGCTACTTTCATTGACTTCATGAACTATTATGAAGTGAACCTGATGAATCCGAAGGTACTTTCGGGGATGTTCCTCGGTTCTATGATGGCTTTCCTGTTCTGCGGGCTGACCATGAATGCCGTGGGACGTGCGGCAGGACACATGGTGGACGAAGTGCGCCGTCAGTTCCGTGAAATAAAAGGTATCCTGACGGGAGAAGCCGAACCGGACTACGAACGTTGTGTGGAAATCTCTACGAAGGGGGCACAGCGCGAAATGGTGGTTCCTTCATTGATTGCTATCATTGCCCCTATCTTTACGGGACTTGTCTTCGGTGTTCCCGGTGTGCTTGGTTTGTTGATCGGTGGTTTGAGCAGCGGTTTCGTGCTCGCTATCTTTATGGCAAATGCCGGTGGTGCCTGGGATAATGCAAAGAAATATGTGGAAGAAGGCAATTTCGGAGGAAAAGGAAGTGAGGTTCATAAGGCAACGGTGGTGGGCGATACGGTGGGCGACCCGTTTAAAGATACCTCCGGTCCGAGCTTGAATATATTGATAAAGCTTATGAGCATGGTAGCCATTGTAATGGCAGGACTTACGGTTGCCTGGAGTCTGTTCTAAGGATTTTGTGTTAAAAAGATAAGAAAATGGAGACCGGAATCTAGGTCTCCTTTTTTATTTCATTTACCTTTGCAGAGATAAAAACGATAAAGATGCTATTACCTTATTTAAATGAGAATCTGATAGAAGCAGGATGCGATGAGGCAGGCCGCGGCTGTTTGGCGGGTTCTGTCTATGCTGCTGCCGTCATTCTTCCGAAAGATTTTAAGAATGAGTTACTGAATGACTCCAAGCAACTGAGGGAGAAACAACGTTATGCTCTGCGTGAGGTAATAGAACGTGAAGCGATAGCATGGGCGGTGGGTATTGTTTCACCTGAAGAGATAGATGAGATAAATATCCTGCGTGCTTCTTTCCTGGCCATGCATCGTGCTGTCGATCAACTGTCCACCCGTCCCGAACACCTGCTCATTGACGGAAACCGGTTCAATAAATATCCCGGTATCCCGCATACCACGGTAATCAAAGGCGATGGAAAATACCTTTCGATAGCTGCTGCATCTATTCTGGCCAAAACGTATCGTGATGATTATATGAACCGTCTCCACGAAGAGTATCCCTATTATGACTGGAACCGTAATAAAGGGTATCCTACCAAAAAACACCGTGCCGCCATTGCCGAACATGGAACAACTCCTTATCATCGGATGACGTTCAATTTGTTGGGAGGTGAACAACTTTCTTTGGACTTTTAATTCCCGTTGTTCCTTTCTTAAATTATATTTTCTACATTTTTTTGCAGTATAAGCACGATTTTAGCCTGTTTAGTGCTTGAATTGTTCTGTTTAGGCTAAAAAAGTGTTGCTTCGTGCTTTTAATTGTTATTGAAATGCTATATATTTGCAAACAATAATAAGAATTAAAAAGTTTAAAATCATGGCAACGAACAAGCTACTAAGCTCTACTAAGCTCATTGGGGTATTTTTCATTATGTTAGTTTGTGCACTTCCTGCAAATGCACAGTTCTTGCGTACTTCTTATTTTATGGAAGGTACGCATTATCGTCAACAGCTGAATCCGGCTTTGACGCCGACTAAAGGTTACTTCAATCTTCCGGTGGTTGGTGCAGTTAATGCAACCGTGGGGTCTACTTCATTAGGATATCAGGATATTATTGATATTATTGATGACGGAGATGATTTCTATACGAAACCGGATTTCATGAACCGGCTGAAAGATAACAATAAGTTGAATGTGAACTTTAGTACGGAAATCCTTTCCGCCGGTTGGTACAAAGGAAAGAACTTCTGGTCGTTCAACATTGGCCTTCGTACCGATATTGGTGCGAACTTGACTAAATCTATGTTTACTTTCCTGAATGAGATGGAGACTGTTGAAGAAAACTGGAGAAACAGTAACTATGATATCAGTGGTCAGCAATTGAATATCAATGCTTATACTGAAATTGGTTTAGGACTCTCACGTCAGATTAACAGTCGTTTGACAGTCGGTGCCAGAGTGAAAGCTTTGTTGGGTATCGGTAATATGGAGTTAAAACTCAAAAATGTGGCAATGAGTGCTAATCTGCCCAGTGATGCAGAGATTGCAAAGTGGTCAGATGGAAATTATTGGAGTGGCTTAAGCCCAGAAGAAGCTATTAAACAAGCTACTGAATTGAAAGCAAAATTTGATAATTACCATGCAAATTTGAATGTTGGTGCAGAATTGAAGAGTTCTTTCAAAGGTTTGGAATTACAAGAAGAAGAGGGTAAGGATTATGTAACAGACTTCGAATTTGATAGTGGCAAATTGGGTATCGCTGGTTACGGTTTTGGTATTGATTTGGGTGCTTCTTATAAAATATTGGATAATCTGACTGTATCTGCATCTATTCTTGACTTAGGTTTTATCTCTTGGTCAAAATCAAGTACGAAGATTGCGTCAGCCAATCCGGATCCTATTGATATTAAAGGAAGTACTTATGCAGCAATGGTCGATCCCGCTAATCCTGAAACATCTGTGGTGAATGCAGTAAAACAGTTGCAGGATGATACTCAAGGGTATATGGATCGTGTAACTAACGGTGATGTACTCGACTATGATATGTTGCAACTCGAAGTAGGTGATGCAAAAGAATCTCGTAAGTCCCGTCTGGCTTCTACATTGGTGTTGGGTGCAGAATACGGTTTCTTCAATAACAAATTAGCTGTTGGTGTATTGTCTACCACTCGTTTTGTACAACCTGACGCTCTTACAGAGTTGACATTCTCTGCAAATTATCGTCCGAAAAGCTGGTTTAACGTTGCACTTAGCTATTCTGCCATTCAGTCAGCAGGAAAATCTTTCGGTCTTGGTCTGAAATTAGGGCCGTTGTTCCTCGGAACCGACTATATGTTCTTAGGAAAGAACTCTAACACTGTTAATGGATTTGTTGGAATTTCTATTCCGTTGGGTGGAAGAAAAAGTAAACAAGGATAAAAAATAATTTCTCTCTCTAAACATTCTCTTTTAATTAATTCTCTATAGAAGAAAAAACGTATTATTAAATTACAGCCTGTCATTTACTCAATAGTAGATGACAGGCTTTTGTATGTTAGAACCATTTGATCTTTCTGAATATCACAAACGCCAGCGTGGACAATCCGATAGAGAAGAGTACAATCAAAGAAAAAGCAAAGGGCACTTCTTCCAGATGAATATCTACGTTCATGCCATAAAAACTGGCAATCAATGTAGGGAGCATTAAGACGATAGACAAGCTGGTCATACGTTTCATGATAGTGTTCACATTGTTTGAGATAATGGAGGCGAAGGCGTCCATTGTCCCAGTGAGAATGTCGCTGTAAATGTTCACCGTATTGAGTGCTTGTTTCAATTCGATGATAACGTCTTCCACTAACTCTTTATCCAGAAAATCCGTATCCTGGAAAATAGTCTTAAGTTTACCTATCATCACTTCATTGCCACGAATGGAGGTGTTGAAGTAAACCAAGGTTTTCTGCAATCTCATCAGACGGAGCAGGTCTTCATTACGGATGCTGCGTTCCAACTCCTTCTCTGCTGCACTGATATCTATATTGATTTGTTTTAGATATTTCAGGAACCATACGGCGGAAGAGTAAATCAACCGGAGAATCAGATCGAGTTTATTACGGACTACAATACCTTTCCTACGGGTATGTTCGATGAAATCCGGTAGTAAATCGGTGTTATGGTAACATACGGATACTATAATCTCGTTGTTTGTGATTATGCCGATAGGTACAGTGGCGAAAGGCAGGCTTCCGTTCTGCTTGTTTTGCACAGGGATACGCAGGATCGTTAACAGCCAGTTACCTTCCGTATCCGTACGCGGACGTTCATCCGTGTCGGCTATGTCATCAAGAAATGATTCGGGTACGTTGAGTGTTTTAGTCAGAAATTCAAAGTCATCATTGTTCGGGCATACTACGTTTACCCAGCTATTAGGAAGCCATTGTGCTTTTTCCACAAAGCCGGCCTCACAATAAAGATACGTTCTCATCTTATTGTCTCCTTTCGTTTGTTTAGCACGAGCAGAGACATCAGATTTCAATGACTCTGTTCGCTTTAATTAATACTAGTTGTGCACGTTCGCGGGTTTGAATCGTCCATATTTCTATGATTTTAATGTAAAAGCGGTGCAAAGGTACGGAAAATCAAGCTGGCTTCCATTCTTTTGCACCGTTTTTTTCGAATTTCTACTGTTTGCAGTCCGCACTTACTCTGCGTGCTGCTCTGTTTCCGAAGGTTCGGAAGTACCGAAACGTTTCTTCAAATATTGTCCGATACTGTAACTACTTAATTTTTCATTGGAGATACTGCCGTCTTTCTCTACGAGTTCGTAATGAGGAATGCCGTTGAAATGGAAAAGTTGGCGCAGGTAATTATATTCCGTTCCGGTGACATAATAACTTGCTTCTCCTTTCAGATGCTTTTCGACATATTGTTTGTAAGCTCCTGCCGGAGATTCTCTTTCTCCGGTGATATAAATAAACTGGAACTCCGGATGATCTTTGTACTTCTTGCGCAAGTCTGCTGTTGCTTCTATTCCGCTACGGCAAGGCCCGCAGCTAGTGGCCCAAAAGTCAACAAATAGTACTTTTCCCGGATGATTCTTGATGATATTGCGGAAAATGTCGGTTGCTTTGCCTTCCGGGAGTTGGTATGATTTAGCATCTTCCGAAGGATAAGCATTTTCAAACAATTGTTCAGTTTCGGCAACTAAGAAGGGGGCAGTAAATTCTTGCTTGAGGCTGTCTATATATTCACGGGCAATTGTTTTTGTTTTTATATTTTGTAGGTCATAAGTGAGACGGCGTACTTTGGCTATTTGCCAGAGCAGAGGATTGGGAGTATTGCATAGCCGGGCGATAATGGCATTTTTCTTCTCTGATTTTGCCACAATGAAGATCACCTCTTTTTCGGAAACCAGGGAAACGCCAAGAAACTGTTCGGCGCGCTTCATTCCTACCCCTTTTCCATGAAGAACGGTACCGCCGGTTGCGCCACCCTCCTCTGCTGCTTTCATCACCTGGGTGTTATATCCGTAATTGGCAATTGCCACGATCAGTTCATGCTTTGTCTCTTTCAATGTACCTTCCTCCTCTCTTACAAACTCCTGACCCTGAATGAGAAATCCCAGTTCCCGTTTGCCGCCAATGCTGCTCATGGGAATGGTAAATGCAATCCCAGTTCCGGGCACGTCGATCCGCAGTTGGTTCTGCAAGCCCTTTTTCACCTTTTTCCAGGTAGCTGCTGTCACAAAGTGAAAACAGATGCTTTTCTCATCATCTTCTAATCCCATATAGTCAAGGATGGAGCTTGAGGCAGTTCCCATACCAAGGGAAACCGTTCCTACTTCTATCTGATTTTCCCGGTAAAGTGCTGCAAATCTTGACATGTATTTTCGGTTGGTGATGGTAACCATCATGTATAATTCGCTCATAGATGATTCCTTTCTTTATAAAGTTCGTTGCTGTTCATAATCTTCCCTGAGTGTACCCAATCATCATTCCTATAATCTGTACTTCCACTTTGTGCCACACAAAAATGGCATCTATTAGGTCTTCCTAACTATAATTGTTCATTTATAATGTGTTTGAGTCAACACTCAATCCCTATTTTCTTAATTTTCTATAACTCTATAATTTCTGTGTCTTCCAGTTCTTCAAACAGTTCCGCCACTGGTATAGCTTCCACTGGTATTTTGTCCGCAGGCAAATTCTTCCCCTTGCCTCCAAGCTCGCCGCCTTTTACCCGATAAACCAAGCCTAGCACCTGCAAAGTAATAAGCGGCGTCATAGCAACCATTGCCACTACGCCAAAAGCATCTGTCACAATATTTCCACCCACAGCTTCACAGGCTCCCTGCGCCAGCGGAAGGAGAAAGGTGGCTGTCATAGGTCCAGAGGCAACACCACCAGAGTCAAATGCAATAGCCGTAAAAATTTTGGGAACAAACAGGCTGAGGATTAAGGCAATGGCATAACCTGGCACCAGAAAACAGAAAATAGAGATTCCAGTCAGCACCCGGAGCATGGAAATCCCAACAGAGACTGCCACACCCACAGACAGACCAATCTGTATGGATTTCCCGGAAATCGCACCGTCAGTCAGTTCCTCTACCTGCTTCATCAGCACATATACCGCAGGCTCGGCTTTTACAATAAAATAACCGATCACCATTCCAAGAGGCACAAGAATCCAGTTATAATGCAGATTTCCCAATACCATCCCCAGATAATTTCCAGCTGGGATAAAGCCTACATTCGCCCCGGTAAGGAACAGAACAAGTCCTATGTATGTATAAAATAAGCCGATACAGATTTTGATCAGCACAGTTTTATTCAATTTCAGCGAAACAATCTGGAAAATTCCGAAGAAAGCAATAATTGGGAAAAGGGATACAGCGATCTCTTTAAAATATTTTGGCAGTGCGACTGCAAATAATTTTCCCAGTTCTATCGAGTTTTCCACTTCAGAAACCACTTCCAGCGCAGCGCTGCCTTCCGTGTGGTACAAAAGTCCCAGAATCAGAACTGCCAAAATAGGTCCAATGGAGCATAGAGCCACAAGCCCGAAACTATCATCTCCGGCATGTTTATCATTACGGATGGATGCAATACCAACACCCAATGCCATAATAAAGGGTACCGTCATAGGTCCAGTGGTCACTCCACCGGAATCAAATGCCACTGCCAGAAAATTCTCAGGAACAAACATGGCTAATATAAATACCAAAATATAGAAACTGAATAACAATGGCGGCAGCGCAATTCCAAAAAGGATACGCAATAAGGCCACAACAAGAAACGCACCAACACCAAGTGCCACAGACAATCCCACGATAGAGGTATTCCGATAACTCATCGGCTGACTTGTGATCAGCTTGATGCCTGTCATTGCGATAGATGCAAACACAGAAATAGTCGCTCCACCAAGGACACACTGCGGAATTGTTGTCAGCAACGCGGAAAACTTCGGCACCAGACCGGCAATCAACAGAATACCTGCAGACATTCCCAGAACAGAACGGTTGATAACCTTTGTAGTTGTAACGATACCTACATTCTGACTATAGGAAGCCGTCGGAAGACCACCCAGGAAAGCTCCAATGATATTGGTGCATCCATATCCAACGATAGCACCCTTTAATTCTTTATCTGTCGGCTCACGGTCCATACCACCGGTTGTTGTTGCCGTAAAATCGCCGATGGCCTGAATCGCATTGATGGCAAATAATAATCCAATGGCAATGCAGGAGGACGGATCAAACTGAATACCAAAATGCATGATCTGCGGCATCTGAAAAACGCTTGCCTGTGCCACTGCAGTCAGATCTACCATACCGAAACATGCTGCAATGATATAACCGCAGATGATACCGATCAGAATAGACGCAAGTTTTACAAATCCTTTGGTGAAATGATTCAAAAATGTAACGATGGCCAGCGTGATGATAGCAACCAGCCAATTTGTCCAGTGTCCGTAATTTGCACTGGATGCACCGCCTGCCATATAGTTGACAGCAGTCGGATATAAAGAAAGTCCGATGGTAAATACAACAGTTCCTGTTACCAGCGGCGGAAACACCTTACGGATTTTATCAATAAAAAATCCGATGATCATCGCGATGATACCGCCGATGATCTGTGCTCCGAATATCGCTGCAATGCCTACATCTGCCGCAATAGCCTGCATACTTGCCACATAAGCAAAACTGGTTCCCATGATGACCGGTAATCCGGCCCCCAGGCGGAATCCCTTTTTAGATCCGATTGGGAACAGCTGTAAAAATGTGGAAAGTGCAGAAACTACCAGTGCCGACTGAATCAGCATGACACGGTTTGTACCCTCTAATTCTGCCACTCCTGCCACAATAATAGCCGGGGTCACGCATCCAACGATCATAGCCACCACATGCTGCAAAGCCAGCGGAAGTGCTTTGCTTAACTGCGGAATACCATTTAACTCGAAAATAGACGCATTTGTTCCTTTTGTCTTTTTCATGTACTAAAATCCTCCATCTTTTATGTTACGGATAAAGCGGACATTCGCAATCCGCTTTCGCTACTTGCTCAT
>OLQD01001793.1_pt1 | contig 16858 bp, 24 predicted proteins | sample 1672841 | NCBI WGS metagenome assembly OLQD01 (sample SAMEA3136729, study PRJEB25190) | human gut metagenome | biome: human gut; feature: human-associated habitat; material: faeces | place: Austria | collected 2013 | reverse complement strand
TCAGCAATATTGACAACTGCTGCCGCCTACGGCATTTCTAACGGTTAGAAAAATCAAAAAAATAGATAAAGAAAAGGAGATAAACACAATGGAGAATAATAATTTATATAAAATAATCGGAATCGCCACATATACAGGAATTTCAAAAAGCAACAAGAAACCATACACGATGAAAACACTTGAGATTGAATTTAATGAAACGCCGGCACAGGTCAAAACATTCTCAGACGCACCTGTTCAGATCGGGGATTATGCCAAAATCGGATTAGGAATCAAAAAAACACTATACGGCACAGAACTGGTTCCATCAGTGGACGAAATCGTACCTGCTGCCAATGTGGAATCTCAGAAAGGAACAGGTGATGCAAATGACAGTAAATGATGCAGTAAATAATTTGTTTTCCACTTATTCAAAGTATGGAACAACCAAAGAACTTCTGCGGAATATGATTGAAAATGGAATAAAGCGAGGATTCTCTGTTAGAGCCGCCTATAATGGCGTTCGGATGTGTCTCGGAAAGGAAACCGGAGAAAGAGAGTATTTCACACTGGACGAGCTTCAAGAAATTACTGGAGAATCTCGTGAGGAGCTTGTCGCAAGAGCTGAGCAGATGAAGAACGAACTTCGTGCAGCAGGCAAGAATCCGGATGAATATATCAAAGAGATTCCATCCGCAGATCATAAAATCATGTATTTCCCAACTGGATTAACTTCATAAATTTAGTTGCTGATTACTACGCTCTTGTGATACAATCAATGTACGGAAAGTCAGAACACGCAAAAGGCGGCCTACCCTCTTCGGAGGGACAAACCCTCCAGACGAAAGAAAGGAGGGCGATAGTTATGTACATATCATATGCTGATTTTATACAGACAGGATTGTTCATAATTGGTCTTATTGGATTGTGTTATACAATCTTTAAAGACAAAAAATAGCCGCCCACTATTCCCAGTAGTGAACGGCTGTTGATTAAAACAGTTTTTAAGCTAATTGGGGTAGGTCGCTGTGTGCTGACTTTCCCTTTTCTATCCTTAATATACCATCTTTATACCCGTATATCAAGCCCAATTACGCTATTTTAGAATGTTTTAGGATGTTTTAGCGCGTTTTCGTTAGTCACATTTCTTATTTCTCATTGACCTGATCAGCGTTGATTTACTGATTCCTGTCATCTGAACCACCTCTTTATATGAATGGTCTAGTAATAGGTCTAGCGCATGGTCTAGCTGTTTTTGATTATATTTCTTTGGTCTACCCTCTACAAAATCTGGGTTTTGTCTGGCAATTGCCTTACCAGCTTGACAGCGTTCAATGATCTGGTTTCGTTCAAGTTCTGCTACAGCTAAGAGAGTAGTTATGAAGAATTGCCCCATAGCTGTATCTTCCAGTAATCCGACATTAAGAACATGAACAGAGCATTTTTTTTGGAATAAATCCTTTACTATCTTGATTCCTTCCTCTGTGTTTCGTGCTAACCTGTCCAGCTTATTCACCACCAGCATATCTTTTTCTTTCATTTTCTGGATTACATCATTAAATACTGGTCTATCCGTAGTGGTTCCGGTATATGCTTCTTTATAAATCTGAGCATCATTATACCTTGAGAGTATTTCCTGTTCTTGAGCTTGCAAACTATTACCGTCCTTAGCCTGCCCTTTTGTCGATACACGACAATATCCGAATATCATTGCTATTTTCCCCTTTCGTTAGTGACACTAAGTTATGACACCGTTTTATGCCTTGATTTTACATCTGTTGGTTTTTGGTGTCAATACTTTAAAGTTTTGGCACTTTTAAATTGAACCATAATTTACATTATTGTCTGTCAATTCATCTGTCAGGGATTCTTCAGAAAATGTAATCAAAAAGGAGCTACCTTCGGCATAGGCAACTCCTTTGAATGAAAATAGAAAAAGCAATAATGATATTCGATTATCTTATTATATCATATACAGAACATAGTTTCAAGCCTTCTTTATTATTTCAATATCATATTCCTTAAGAATTTTCTTTATTTCTTCGACTACTTTCAAACGTTTCTTCTCTGCTGATTCTTCTTTAAACCTTAAGCTTATACTGTATTCGCCTCCTGAATTCGCATTTCTGGAAACTTCACTAACAATATTGTCTGGTTCTAAGAGATACTTTTCCAGCTTATCCTGTAGATCTGCATTCCAGTTCGCAGTTTTATTCAATTCCAATTCAACTGTATACATTTTTTTATTTATAGAATCTTTAATGTACCCATTTACAGATTCACCAGCTGCCGTAGCCGCCGTTTTTATTTCTTCATATTTATCTTTTTGGACGTCTAGGGGAATACGCTTAATACTTTTTTCACGGTATTTTGTATTTGCCTTTTTTTGACTTTCTGATAACGGCATAGTGCACCTTCTTTCTGTTTTTTAATACAGTAGAAGAGTGTTAAATATATGCACCTCTTCCACTGTATCCCAATTATATCACCAAAAGCAATATATGTACACATATAATTTTCACAAATATGTGTACGTATATTTGTAAATAATGTCAATTGATGTATGTGTACGTATATAGTATACTGTAATCAGTTCAAGGGAACAGAACAACAGCGAAGGTGGACGGGAGTACCGTAAGGGAAAGCAAGAGTATCACATAACACCGGGAAACAGGATAAGAGAGATTGAGATGCACTAAGTAGAACGCTAGATGTTTAAAGCCTGCCGGGGCTGATGGGAATCCCGAATAAAGGAGGAACGAGACATGAGATATAACTTGTCAAAGATTATGTTGAAAGCCTGGAAGATTTACCGTAAGACAAAAGGCATCAATTTTGCTGAAGCACTTCATAGAGCTTGGTTATCTGCTAAGGCAGAAGAAATCAATGCAAAGAGAATCGAAACTGCAAAACAGGCAGCAGGAGTCACCGAGCAGGTTAATACCTTTGCTAAATGGAAAGAAGCCGGCTACAAAGTGATTCACGGAAGCAAAGCACTATTTGGTGCCGTCTTGATCTGGGGAAGCCGGGGAGACGGAGCTGAATATAAAGCAAGTTTCTTCGGCAAGTCGCAGGTAGAACCTATTTAATAAGAAAGCCCTTACCAGACTGGTCCTCTGATAGGGGCAAGTAACCCGACAACTCATCAAATGAGGGGCTACAGGAATTATACCATACCTGTCCCCTCCATAACAAGGAGAATTGACATGAAACACCGCACATTAATGACTTATGATCAGTGGCAGCACCGTTTCAAAACAGCACTCAAAAGAACCATCAAACGAAAAGTTATCCAGACATTGCAGTTGCTGGTCCTTGCAATCATTATTTCAATGCCTATCTGGATGTTGATGGACTGGATCCTATTTGGATATTGATAAGGAGATGTGAAAATGCAGGATAAAAAAGTGATAAATACATTTGCGATTACAACCAAGCAGGGAGTAATCCGCAATATCAACCACAGCACTATCATGCAGCCGAAAACACAATTCAGCGGTAATCCTATGAATTGGTTTGATGATAACAAGCTTTTAAAGAAAAAGAAAATGGAGGGCTAAGGAATATGGAATTTGCTAAAATTTATGATGCTAAAATCAACGAGGAACTGAAAAAATATGAAAAGTTGCAGTGGGAAATGTACTATCGGACATTGCTTCCGGAACGTATGCAGCAGTTTGAACAGGAATATACTGGAACGCCTGAAGACAAAGAGCAGGCAATGAAACAGCATGAAGCGGAATTAATGGCGAAACACGCTGGCAGAATCCAGAGATTACTTAATCAGAAGCGCGAGAGACTGACTGTTGAATGCCTGGGAGAGCTCATTGACCGCCTTGAAACTGCACAGCATGAAGCAGATCGGAAAGATAATGAATTTAATCCGGAAGATTATGAAGAGCTTCCGGTAGATGAAACATCTTCTTGTGAGGACGAAGCACCAACACTCGCCTCCGAAATAATTGCAGATCAGAAGAACGAAATTGAAAAGCTGAAAATAGAGTTGCAGGAAGCTGAAAGAAATCGTGATTTTTGGCACTCACACGCCATTAATCAGACAAGAAAACTTGATGCCATCAACTTTGTAACGCAATTATATGGTGAAAAAACAATTAACTTATTGTATGGCGTAGCAAAAAGCAGTTTTCAAAGCCAGGAAAAAGAAAAATTGGAAAATGAACAGGAGGTTAGCGAGTAATGCCAGATAATAAGAAAGAAACTTTATTCATTAGATTTGAGGATTGTGCAGAAAAGCTGCAATATATGATAAATTCTACTATTGAGCGTTATGGATTTGACAAGAGAGCTGCTGACACTAGAGAAGAAGCTATCATCTTCGCTTGCAGTAAAGGAAGCATCGGGACAGAACTGGAAATTGCAAGGGATTACATCTTGAAGATTAATGAAATCAGAAAAGAGCTGGAAGCATTGGAAAATCCGGAGGCATAACATGGATTACAGAAAAGAAGATATTGAAAAATATCGCAACAACATATGTGATATGGTTAGCAAATTAAAGAGTGCGAAGATTCTATACTGCATCATGGGATTCATTGAAGATATAGCAAAAGAGGATAAGGAGGTATTCAAACATGAACTACAAGAAAGAAATCATTCAGATGATAGATAGAATCCAGTCGGAGAAGATTTTGCGCTATATTTATATTATTATAGCCGATATTTATCACGATCACAAAGAACAGTGAACCAGAGAAATGCGTAAAAAGAGCATAAAAAAGAAAGGGTCGGAAGATAATTCCGTCCCTTAATAAAGGAGATAAATGAACAGCTTACAGATTTTTAACTCAGAAGAGTTTGGCCAAGTACGAACGGTGGAAATTAACGGAAAACCATATTTTGTAGCAAACGATGTCGCAAAGGCACTTGGATATGTGGAAACTGCAAAAGCAATTCGTACACATTGCAAAGGGGTGTCCGAAATGGACATACCTTCAAAAGGTGGAGTTCAATGCATGAAAGTCATCCCAGAGGGCGATATATACCGCCTTACTGTTCGTAGCAAACTTCCATCAGCTGAAAAATTTGAGAAGTGGGTATTTGATGAAGTTCTACCATCTATTCATAAGCATGGTGCGTATATGACTGAACAGACTATTGAGAAAGCACTTACTTCTCCAGACTTCTTAATTCAACTGGCAACTAAGCTGAAAGACGAACAGACTAAGCGCAAAGAAGCTGAATCGGAAATCAGAATGAAAGACCAGATTATTGGAGAACTCAAGCCAAAAGCCGATTACTACGATGAAATCTTGAAGAATCCGGGACTTGTAACCATCACCCAGATTGCCAAAGATTATGGGATGTCAGGTAAGAAGATGAACAGAATTCTTCATGAACTGGGAATTCAGTATAAACAGAGTGAGCAATGGCTTTTATACAGTGACTACCATTGTCTCGGATATACTCAATCTGAGGTTACCGATATTATCAGATCTGATGGAACTCCAGATGTAAAATTTCTTACTAAATGGACCATGAAAGGCCGCCTCTTTCTTTATAATAAGCTGAAGGAAAAAGGTATTATTCCGGTAATTGAGCAGGGAAATTAATTCAAGGCGCCATGGTGCTACATATTGTTGTATGTTATAATATTTATATATAAATTCAAAGGAGGGCACGTTATGACTGAGCAGGAAATGCAGGCAAAAATTGAGAAAGACCTGGAGGAATTTGAACAGGAGCAGTGGCGTAAATTCGAGGAAGAAGATTTATCCGAAGAATACGAAAAATTCATTGAGAAATTCGCCAACAATCCAGATATCGAACAGCAGGAAATTGATAATGAATGGAAAGATGAAAAGGCACGACTGGAAGAAGAATTTAAAAGCGAATTAAAAGACCTTCTTACAGATGAGGAATCTCGTTTAACTGAATATTATTCAGATGATTTAGACTGAAATATTAAGCGGTATATGGATGATTCCGTATACCGCTTTTTCTTTAATATTTAAGCATCTATCTAAAGCTAGACCTTTATATCTATATATAAATGGATATAAAAATAGACATATATATCTTGCTACATATCTCAAATCCGTGTAAGATATGTATCAGAAAATAGGAGGGCAAACAATGAAAACTATTGTATTGGCAAACCAAAAAGGCGGGTGTGCGAAGACTTCCACAACTCATGCTCTGGGTATCGGTCTGGCAAACCGAGGCTATAAAGTATTGCTAGCAGATCTGGACGCACAGTGCAACTTATGTGATTACTGCGGAGTTGATACGGAGAATGTATCCGCTACACTGTACAATGTATTCCATGGACAGGCCACCATCCAGGATGCAATTGTAAATATTCGATTAGGGGTTGACCTATTGTTAGGCGATCTATTATTCACCAAAGCAGATTCCGAATTCGTGCAAATCGGTAGAGAAACCATGCTCAAGAAAACTCTGGGAACTATACAGGACCGCTATGACTACTGCATTATAGATACTGCTCCAAGTCTTGGAATCTTATTGGCCAATGCGTTAGCTGCTGCCGATGGCGTAATCATTCCCCTTACAGCAAGTAGATTCTCCCTCAAGGGTATGAACCAGCTTTCACGATTTATCGACGAAATCAGAGAAGACAGAAACCCAACCCTTAAAATTAATGGAGTGTTGCTGACTCGTTTTAATAAGCGAACTGTTCTCAACCGGTTATTATTAGATGAGGTGCAGCAGTCTGCAGAACAACTCGGGACCAAGCTTTATAAGACGACTATACGACAATCTATCGTGATGGATGAGTCTCAGGTTATGCAGGAAGATATCTATTCTCAGAACAGCAGCATTGCAGAAGACTATAACAATTTCGTAGACGAATTCTTGGAGGATGAACATGGCGATAAATAAGAATGCGTTGCAGGCGAAGTTACAATCAGATCGTGAGAATCGTGCGCATATTCCAGAGCAGAATACAGAATCTAAAATGAAACAAGTCCTCTCAGCTACCAGCACAGTACCTCAGCCAAAGCAGAAAAAGAAACCAAAGAAAGAAACACATAAGACATTCACAACATGGGTAGAAAAACAGAAGCTAGCAGAATGGAAAGCATATATTGCAACAAAGAACATTAAGTCTGAAGACCTGGCATTATATGCTATTCAGCATTGGATTGATCAGGTTGCACCAATTACGCCAGAAGAACAAGAAGATTATCACAGAAATTTAGAACATGAGTTGGCAGATATTGATAAAGATGCACGATTGAAAAAGAAATAGATATATGTATTGATTGTTTAATCTATCTTTTAATAGATATATAGCTAGACCTTAATGATTATAAGGGTTTCCATACTGTTTCATGCGTGGAAATCCTTTCTTTATGTCCGAATAAAACATGCCCTGGGGGGTCTGTACAGAAAGAGGGGGGCCCGCCGAATAACCCGCGCGATTTTTTCCGAGAAACAAAAAGGCCCCTCTTACACCTATGTCTCAAATTTCCCGCGAAAAAATAAAAAGGGGGCCGGAATATTCTTCCTAACCTTCTGGATGTCCGTTTTTCGGACAGTCAAAACAGATAAACGAAATATTGTGGTTTGTAGGAAAAGACGTGACAGAAGCGTTGGGGTATAGCAATGCCAAATTTCCCATTCTAGGAACATGCTCAAAACTGCTTAGACGAAATTCGTCACGCCAAAATAGCCTTGTATTCCGCCCGTATATCAATTCTAAATCATTTAGCGGTAAATTGTGCCAATAAGCCAATAAAACCGTTATACGGGGCAAATAGACGCTTCTATGAGAATATGAGAAGTGATTCCCAAAATGGGAACGTGGCTTGAAGTTTGAACGATGAAAATATATCTGCCATCGCTATTTGCTAGGTCAGGTTCATCAATATGGCAAAATCTCAAAAATTAATTATTGAAACTGCATCTATAAAGATTTATAATAAAAATATCAGCAGAAAGGAGCTGGCAGTATGACACGAGAAGCATTACAAGAACAAAATAAACAACTTCTTCAGGAACTGAAAGAAGCCAGAGCGCAGATTCAGCGGCTACAACAGATGGTTGAGAAATTAAATGATGCAACTGATGAAGCCTATCTCAAATCAAGATATTATGAAGCTGATCAGGCCTGCATGAGGTATTTAAAGAATCAAGTAAAAACATTAAAGAGCCAGCTTTCAAATAGCCAGGAAAAGAACCGGAAAGCAAATGAAGAAATCAAGCTGCTGAATTTAGAGAGGGATTCTGCCATTGAAAACATGGCATACACTCAGGATGAAGCACACAAGGATTTAATTCACCATAAGATGTTAGCGTATGAGTTGGAAGCTGCTCACAGCGATTGTCGGCGGTTAAAACTTGAAAATAAACAGCTTCAAGAAGACAAAGAAGCTCTCCAACAAAAGGTTGAAGATCTGGAGCACAGTGTTGAGGAGAGGCATAAAGAAACAATGGAGGCATACAAGTCAATGTCTGAAATGCTTGATAAGCACGAGAAAGAACTTTCAAAATCGCAGCGGAAAATCTGGAAATTGGAAGACGAGAATAAAAAGTTTCAGGAACGTTCCGAAAACCTGAAGAATCCGCGTGGAGCCGGTAGGAAGAAGAATGATGATAAACAGAAAAAAAAGTATAAGATGTTCAGTGACCTTATCAGAACGGGAATTTCGATGGAGAACATCATGGAAACTATGCAGATTAGTCGCAGTACCTATTTCAGATTTTTGAAAAGATATAAAGAAGATTATATGAATAATAGCAATAAATAAATTCGATGAAACCTCGGTCAGTTTGACTGGGGTTTTATTTTAATCGGAAACAGAAGATGCGTTTTCATACGTGTATATATTATATACGTTTATATCGTTTAACGTTTAGGGGGCCTTGAAACCCTTGATTTTACTGGGTTTTTGAGACATAAAAACGAGAAATATACAGTAATAAACGAGAAATATACAGTTTAAAAACGAGATTTATACAGTTTACAGAGAGAACGCCATAATTTTAAAAACGAGAAAAACACAGTTTAAAACGAGAATTTTCACTTGAATTCTATCGTTTTAAATGATATGATTTATTCATCATTTGTATGGGGGATTTTATATGGATTTAGCAGAGCATATCTGGAGCACGGATGAAAATAATGAATTGAAAAAACGAGAGATAGACACTCGTGAATCTGTCCGGACTGTTACATCAAATCAATTTATAACAGCCTGTGGGTTGGAAAATATAAGCCTAAAGGCAAGGAAACTTCTATATGTAGCAATTGGCCAGTGCAGAGTAACGGATACAGAATTTTATGAGTATTCTCTTTCTGTTAGGGATTTTGCCGCATTGATGGATGTGGACCCCAGTAATGTTTACAGAGAGGGAGAGTCAATTGCGGATGAACTTTCTAAGGGGTTTATAAAAATCAAACCGGAAAGCAGCACTGTTAAATTCAAGAATTATCCGTTATTTGCGGAATGTTATATGGACAATGCTAATATCGTTTTTGCTTTAAATAAGCGAATGACCGATTATTTTCTCATGATAAAGGGGAGCTTTACACAGCCATTACTGGCAGATTTCTTAAAAATGAAAAGTCCTTACAGTATGGCAATTTGGCATCTTATGCAACGAGAGATGAACAGTCAGAAGCCAGGATTAACTCAGACAATAGCTTTTCAATTAAGTTTGCAGGAGATACGAGAAGTTACCGGCACTCAGAAGAAATTTGAACGTTTAAGCGATATTAAAAGATATGTGTTGGATAAAGCAATTAGAGAAATCGAAGAGAATTGTGGCGTTGTGATCACATATACAAATATAAAAAAAGGTCGAACTGTGATGGGGTTTCGGTTTGAAGCAGTATCTGAATTTCATGTAGATCCATCTAAAATTAAACAGTCTACCAGAAATAAAATAAATGTGAGAAAAACACAGCCGATGATAGAACCCCCAAATAACGTAAAAAAATCTACAAATAAAAATGAAGTACCTGGACAGGAAAGTATATTTGATATTTTTGAGAAAATGTAGTAGGAAGGTATGGATATGACAGAAAAACAAAGAATCATGATTCAGGGAATGAATGTTTTTATGAAACGTCTGGAATTCAGTTTCAGAAACGACAAGGATACATTAAAAAGATTAAAAGATATATATGATCAGGCATATTATGATATTGCATTTGATGAATCCCGCCCTCCGGAAGGGAAACAATTTTTACTAGATTATGATAGAGTAAATTTATAATATACAGATTCAGATATCTATCCACACAGAAAAGAGGATAAGGATAATGGATTTATCTACAATAGAAAAGGAAATTCAAACTGTTATTGAAGCAGATAAAGCATCATGGATAAGAATTTATCAGTTGATGTCAGAAGTAGAATCAGAGAAATTATACGAAAACATTTATAATTCTTACACTCAATGGGTCAATAAGATTGCAGATGACATGCATATACACGTTTCACTACTCTGGAGACGTAGGAAAGCAGGAGCTTTTTATGCTGAATATCAAAAACGAATGGAAGCCAGAGGAAAGGAAGTTTCTTTTGGCGATATTGAGAGAGTATCACCAGATAATTTAGTTCTGGCAGAGAGAATTGCTGGTAATAATACTGCAATTGCGGATCAGCTGATTGAGAAAATACAGCAAGGAGAACTTAAGCGAAAAGACTTATCAAGCGCATTGGCAGCAGCTAAACGTTGTCGAGCTGAAAAAGGTATTCCTGATCCAGTTAATGGGTACGATAAGCAGAAGCTCCAAGAGCAGAAAGAAACAGACGGAGCAATCAAGCCTGATCAGAAAAAAATTACTGCAATGGATATTATGGCAGCTCTTGAGATATACCGGCATTGGATAGGAGAGCCTATTGAGAAACAGGGACGGGTACCAAAATATAAAGTATTTGGAGAATTTGCTGTTGATTCTCCGGGAACACGAAATGCCAGGAGAATTGACGCTTTAGTTGCAGAAACAATTACTGCAAAATATCCCAGACAAATAAAATTGCATGGAATTGAGATAAAAGTATCTCGATCAGATTTAGAACATGATGATAAAATGGCAGAATATACCCAGTATGTTGACTGCTTCTGGATTGCAATACCACCGCATCTTGTGGATGATGCCAAGGACCTGGCAATGCCTTGTTGGGGAATTTTATCTGTTGACGAAGAAAAACTGGAAGTAGTTCGAAGTGCTTCTAAAAATGCGGAATATGGCATATTCAGAGATGTCGCGCTGTCAGAAATCATATATAAATTAATGTAGAATTTTCTATTTTACTAGATAATGTTCTAGTAAAAGGCTTAACGGGGATATTTCCTGTTTTTTTGTTTTAAAAGACGCCAAAAGTTGTATATTGATTTCAAATTTAACATATGCTATAATGCCAATAGGCAAAAACGATGTGAGTATCCATGTTGGTACTCGAAAAGCCCCGGAGGTGCGAACTCCGGGGCTTTTCTATTCCGTTTAGGCAGGGTGGCTTATTCCCTAGGCTGGCTACCTTTACTTATCTCCATCCAACCATTTGCAAATGTAGTAGGCAACTACACTCGCCAAAATAGAGAGTAAAAACGATGTGAATAACTCCATGTTGGACTCACCCCCTCTCTGCACCTGTCTAGGGGCGGTAGCTCAACCATTATATCATAATTTGTTCTGTAAAACATTTCTTTTTTATTTCCCAAAAATCGAATTCGAATTCACTTTTTTAGTTCCTGACAGTGAAATGAGCAATCATTCATCCTCTGTCAGGGTTTTTTTCATTTTTAGAGTTTTTTATCAATATATAGTTATCAAACAAAAACGACAGGAGATTGTTGGAAAAAAGAAAACTACCGCCATCCGAAAAGGGAAAAGGGTAGAGTCAGCAACTGATTAGAGGCGATCCACGTTAGCCGCCTGTCCATTGGATAAATGAACGTGAGCAATTCCGGAGCTAATCCCGGAAGGACTGAGCAGGAAGTCCATAGAAATATCGCTTTATACGATTTTTTCATCGAAAAATGAACGTATAAAGGGATATAACACCAGAATCCCGGTCAATCTGGTTCCTGAGACGAGACCGAAACATGAACCATAACATGATCTGCGGAGGGTGTCGTGAAACGTGACGCCCCCTAAAATGTGAAAAATGTGGGTATGCTTAGCTTTAAGATTAGTATCACTAATTAATTTTGACACAATGTGAGGGAGAGCAGATGGGACATCGAAATAAAAAATCATTAATCCGGCAAGTGCAGGAAAGGCTGGATAGTATGCTTGCGATTGGTCAGAGCAAATACGAGGACAAAAAATTAGACCTTACAAAAAGAAAAATCTACAGCTGGAGCACATACAAAAGCTATCTGCAACAATGCTGCCAGTTCGTCAGGTATTGCAAAGACAAGCATCACTGTAAGAATCTGGCGGACTGCCGGCAGTACGTGAAAGAATGGATGGAGAGCCGGAAGGACCTTTCAGCATATACTCAGAAGCTGTCTGCAAGTGCACTCTGTAAGCTATATGGCGAATCCCTGGAAGAACTAGAGATAACCACTAAGAGAACCGTCAGAAGCGAAATAACACGCTCCAGAGGGACAGCGAAAAGGGATGCACATTTCTCAGAACAGAAAAACGCTGATTTTGTCGAATTTTGCCGCTCAACCGGTTTACGACGGTCAGAAATAACAAAGCTCCGGGGAGATCAGCTCATTGAGAGGGATGGCGAATATTATATCTGTATCACTGGAAAGGGAGGGAGATACCGGGAAGCTCCTGTATGTGGCAATGTGGAGCTTGTGATCAGAAAGATGCAGGCAGCAGGGACAGGGAAAGTATGGAAAAAAGTGCCGTCAAATGCTGATATTCATTCATATCGGGCGGATTATGCGACAAGGATATATTCCAGTCATGCCCGACCAATTGAAGAGATTCTGCAGAAAGAGCGGTATATTTGCCGGAAAGATAAAGCAGGGATTGTGTACGATAAGAATGCCATGTTAGAAGCATCAAAAGCATTGGGGCATAACCGGATCAGTGTTGTGGGTGAGCATTATCTAAGATTAAATTAATATTGAAAATCCCCTGCTTACTCTATCACGAGAAGGCAGGGGAATAATTCTTATTTTTTTAATTTATACTTGCATATTGGAAATTAATACAAGGGACAGAAACCTTTTCACCAGTCAGCAGACGTTCCATTTTCTCAGTGCCATAGTAGGTGCCATAAACAGTAATAGTATCTCCCTCTACAAACTTAGGTTCTTTGTTTTCTCTATCATCCAGTATCACAATCTCATTTTCAGTTCCGACTTCATAACATCTGTATCCCTCTGATGTCAGGAAACCACCGGGCATTACCTGTTCTACAACTACGGTATCGGTTATTGGCTTATCTTCGTATGTATCGGGATACCTTACTAAATCTTCATAATTGTATCTTTGACAAGAATTGGCAAATTCCTGTTGGCTGTTTGCCTGAGCCTGTGCAACGGAAGCGTCATAAGTCCCTTTTTGCTGTGCGTATAATTGCGCTGGTTCGTTTCCAGTAGCTGCAATGTTGACATTTTCAAGATATAAAATCTTAAACATTCTTCCTTTCACAAGACCGGTAGCAGTAATAAAATCACCCTGTTTCAGATCAGAACGTGGCTCCAATAATGTAAGACATATTTCTCCCATACCGTCAATTTCACCTTTGACTAAAACATCTTCTTTATCTACAGAATCCACAGGAGCATAAATGGTAACATATTGATTTTCATATTGCTTGTAATTTTCATAAAGATCAAGATAATACAAAACAGTTGAATTTTCGACAGCTACAGGTTCTGGCTTTGGAGTCGGCGTATCTTCTGCCACTGTTTCAGCTTTCTCTTTCTTTATGGGTTTTTCTTCTACATCATCTTTTTGAGTTGATGCGGATTCGGTTTTAACAGTTTGATTTGTGTCATTATTGCTTTTTCCCGCTGTCCACCCAAGAAACACCATTACAATAATCGCAAGAAAAACATAAGTTGAGCAACCGACATTGTGATTCGCGGAAGAACCAGATTTGCTGTTTTTCCCTTTCATTGGCCTGCCACAATGCGGGCAGGTTGGCGCTGAACTGCTGATTTTATTCTTACAATCTGGGCACTTTATTAATCCCATTTTCTTTTTCCTCCTTCGTAAGAATTTGATATTTTTACTATATCATGTTTTATAGTATTATAAAAAGTAAATTTATCTCTATTTTCCTATGAAATCATACGGAATCATACATTAAAATGTTGTATAATATAAAATGTCAAAGTTGATACCAAATAATACTGAATGATACCTAAATATTTGATATAATATATATGTATAAATGTATTTTTCTAACTTCCTATGAAAAAAGTATGGAATAGTATGATACAAAACTGCTATGATTATAATATAAAATATGACACTAGAAACCACTGAAAAATACTTTGGTTTTTGATAAAATAAATAAATCAAAGGATATTTAAGCATCTGCAAATGAGCAGGTGCTTTTTTATTATCATAAAATATTTAATTTAAGAAAGGAGAATATGATGGTATTCGATGTAATCAAATTATTAACAACAGTTTTTTTAGCCCTGGCAGGAGGATATTTTTGTGTGACTGCCTGGAACGAACGTGACGATTCAAATAACTTGATGGGAAATACAATTTGTGGCTTATTCATGATCCTGTCATTGGTTTGTATCTGGTATAAATAGGAGGGCTGAAAAATGTTGAGAAAAAAGAAATTTTCACTGAATAAAAGAAGCGAGCATATTGTTTCCTGCGATTTCCAGAAGATTCCGGACTACATATACAATAATGCCGGTATCAAGCGAGAAGAAATAATACAGTTTCCTCTGGTTCGCATGGAAGGTCAAAATAAACTACTGATAAATGAGAATGACCCAGATTGGGAAACTCTCTCAATGTATTTATCTGCTCTGGATGCACTTCCTGATCAGATTCTTATGGATTTGTTTGAACTTTACGATAAAGAGTGTAAAGGAGTTACACTTCAAACTGTAAGAGGCTGCTCAGATACTGAAACGGCACGAAATATTATCTATATCGTTCTCCCAGAAATCTTATGGTGTCATGGTAATGTAACAATCAAAGGGAAAATTTTCCCAGAATAAATAGAGTAACGGCAATCATAAGACGTCTGTCAATATGGCAGGCGTCTTTTTTTGTACTCGGATTCCATAGAAAGGAGTAAACATGGCAGATAATACAATTGACAGTCTTTCCATTGAAATTAGTAGTAATGCTTCCGGAGCTTCTCGCTCAATCACTAATTTGTGCAACAGACTTGACCGGTTAGATAGAACAACGTTTTCCGGTATAAAAAATTTAAAAAGGTATTCCCGACAAATGAACGAGCTTAACAAAGCTGCACGAAAATTAAATAGTGTCAAGTTTAACAATAAGCTCTTTGATTTAAAGACTCCAAATCTCTCTAATTTCCTTGCAAATATTAAAAATGTAAGTAATTCCTCGCAGAGGGCTGTACCGCAGGTTAAAAATTTTTCAAGAAATCTTTCGAGCATTGAAAGTAATGCCCAAAAAGGAAGTTCGGGATTATCGAAGTTGCTTTCCAATATTAAAAAAATGCTTGCACTAAAAATTTCCTTTTCAGGATTCAAAGATATGTTTGAAAAATCCTCTGAATTACTGGAGGATTTTAACTATTTTGATCAGGCATTTAATCAAGTAGCAGAAAAATCAACTAAAACTTGGTCGGAAGCTGGATTTAGCTCTGCTGAGGAATACGCAAACTCTTTTAGTAAAAAAGCCCGAGAGCTGACTTCTAAAATGTCCGGATTTGATATTTCAGATACTGGCATTTTGTCGGCAAATAAAACCGGTAAATCACTCGGTATGGACCCGTCACTACTTTTGAATATCACAGAAGCCAATCGCCAAAATGACGAGAAGCTGATTCCAGATATAGAGGGGTGGTGTTTGTTCATCGGCGTAACTAAACAGACGGTCCTTAACTACGCCAAACGGAATAATACCTGGAAGGAATTGATTGATTACATCAAAGAAAGCATACTCTCAGCAAAGAAACAGCTTGCTTTTCGTTTCAAGATTCCGCCTGTTGTCTATTTGAACGACGTGGCGAATAATCATGGTTACCTCAATACAAACGAATTTAAGATAACTACATCTTCAGATTCTGGAATTAATGCTCCAACTCAGACAGCGCAGCAGATTGCAGCCAAACACAGAACAGCTCTGGAGCTTCCGGAAATGGAGAAACCTGTTTTATAACGCCCTGCATTCGTCACAAATGACGAATGAATTTATAACTACAATGCATAAACTTGACATCCGAAAAAGTAACGAGAGGAGGCGATTATAATGCCGAAAAATAATTATCCAAATGCTGAAATTGACCGTTTACCAGATGAATTTGTGGAGACTTCTATAAATTCTCTTCAGGAACTGGCAGCACTCGGGAAAATATCATGTAAACCAGAGCAAGATGAAGAATTTGAACAGAGAGTTTCCCAAATTATAGATTTCTGCAAGCGTAAGAAAATGAGACCAGGTATCGAAACTTTATGCGCTGGACTCGGAATAACCAGACAAACGTTGAATGACTGGGAAAGAGGAACCTTTGGAGTGTCTGAACGCAGAAAAGAATCCGTACGGCAAGTCAAACAATTGATATATGCTTTTCTTGAACAAGCTGGTATGTCTGGGAAAATTCATCCTACTACATATATCTGGCTGACAAAAAACTGGCAAAAATATTCAGAAAATTCTCCGATTGATACAGAAATTGCATATACAAATAAACCAAAAGAAAGTCTGGAGCAGATTAAAGAGGAATTCGGAGGATTGCTTCTCAACTCAGATCAGCAATATTGACAACTGCTGCCGCCTACGGCATTTCTAACGGTTAGAAAAATC